>Ga0302320_10000083_pt1 | contig 187354 bp, 156 predicted proteins | sample Bog_T0_3_FD_202130 | JGI IMG/M metagenome (GOLD analysis project Ga0302320, IMG submission 202130) | Peat permafrost microbial communities from Stordalen Mire near Abisko, Sweden - Bog_T0_3 | ecosystem: Environmental > Terrestrial > Soil > Wetlands > Peat | place: Sweden: Abisko, Stordalen... | reverse complement strand
AGGCCCGCCGAGCCGGGCCTTCCCTCCGCCAGGGATGGACAACCAGCGTCAGTCGTATCAACATCAACCAATCATCCAGACCGACTCTGAGGGTGGCTCGAAAAGGTGAATCCGATCATGGGCATGCCGGATAAAAGAACGATTGTTCCAGAATAGTCAAGAAACTCTTTTTCGCATTATCGTCTAGAGCCCTACGAGCCGACCAAGGCGACGTTCGTGCCGCTCTTCCAATCCGAGGGACCCGGTTAACGGCCGCACTTGACCCTTAGAGTCCAAGAAACGACCCTTATTCAATGGATTCAGGGCCGGTGAAAACAATCGGGACGCTGCAAAAGACCCCGGGGCGGCGCGTTTTCCGTCTGCAGATCAATGCTGCCCAACATGCTCAAGGCCGCGGTCAACCAAAGGGGGGTTTCCGGTTTGCGGCGGACGAGGCCCGCTTTCAATGGACGGCGAATTTGAACCGGAACGGGAGGTAACCCGCGTTCCGGCTGGAGGCGATCTGCTCTCGCTCGCCCGCGAACCAAACCGACCTGGCGTCGCATATGTGGCGGTCGTGGGATCGCATTCGATCGCCCGGGTTTGGCTCGCGCGACTCGGGATATCGATCTCCCGGTCGCCACAAATATTGCCGGCCTAACGCTTGTTACCCGAATGCCCGGGAGGAAACCCCATCTGCCTACCCCGTTTTGAATCAAACGCTCAGACTCCTTTTGTTCTCCCTAGCCGCGGCGACGGCCCTCGCCGCCGAGCCCGCCGAACTGGCCCGTGCCCGCGAACTGTTTGAGGCCAGCAGGCTTCCCGAGGCACAGGATGCTCTTGACGGGCTGCTGGCGACTGAACCCGCCAGCGCCGAGGTGCATTACTATGTCGGGGAGCTAGCCTTGGAGCGCGGGGACTCGAGCACGGCGGTCCGTGAGCTGGAAAGGTCCGTCGAGCTCGCCCCCGACAGTGCCCGGGGCCACATGGCACTGGGCGACGCCTATGGGAGATCGGCCGAGAAGGCCTCGATGTTCGGTGCGTTCGGGCTCGCCCGCAAGTGCCATGGCGAATATCTGCGGGCAGTCGCTCTTGATCCTGCCAGCGTCGACCTCCACGAGCGCCTTTTTGAATACTATTCCAGGGCGCCCTTTGTGCTCGGCGGCGGCTCCGACAAGGCCGCCCGCGAGGCGGCGATCATCGAAAGGATCGATCCGCTGAGGCTCCGCCAAGCCTATGCAGCCGTCTACCTTGCGGACGGAAAATTCGAGCTCGCGCTGGCTGAATTGGACAAGGTCCTGGCCTCCGCCCCGGACGACTACGCCTCCCTTTTCCAAGTCGGGCACGTGGCCGCGGTCAGCGGACGGTATCTCGACCGCGGCCTGGCCTCCCTGCGCCGCTGCCTTGGGCTTGCGGTGCCCCTGGGCGCTCCTTCACACCAGGCGGCTCAGTGGCGCCTGGGAAACCTACTTGAGAGGAAGGGGGACGCCGCCGGCGCGCGACTGGCCTATCAGGCTGCGCTCAAGCTCGATCCGAGATTCACCCCCGCATCCGAGGCGCTCAGGGCCCTAAACCCTGCGCCGAACGGCGGATGAAATCGCACCCGACCGGCCGCATGGCTGACATAATTCCCGCCGCCGCCCAAGGGCGACTTGCATATCAAAAAAATCCAGCCAACGTACCCCCTAAGTCACGCTGAATCATCCATGAAGACATTGTTCCTACAGGCCCCATCGTACGACGGATTCGATGGTGGCGCCGGATCCCGCTACCAGGCTAAGCGCGAAATCCGCTCGTTCTGGTATCCGACGTGGCTCGCGCAGGTCGCGGCACTGGTGCCGGACAGCCGGCTGATCGACGCTCCAGCCGAGGGACTGCCGGTCGCAAAAACCCTCGAGATCTGCCAGCAGTACGATCTTGTCATCATCCACACGAGCACGCCCTCGTTCCCGACCGACGCCCTGTTCGCACGGGACCTGAAGAATCAAAAGCCGTCGATCCTGATCGGCATGGTGGGCGCAAAGGTGGCCGTCGATTCGCACAACTCTCTGTCGGCTGCGGGCGCGGTCGACTTCGTGTGCCGGGAAGAGTTCGACTTCACATGCAAGGAGGTGGCCGAGGGCAGGCCGTTCGAGGGAATCCTGGGACTGAGCTACCGCCTGCCGGATGGTTCAATCAAGCACAACGACCCGAGGCCGATCCTCGAGAACATGGACGAGCTCAGTTTCGTCGCCCCGATCTACAAGCGCGACCTGAAGATCGAGAACTACTTTGTCGGCTACCTGAAGCACCCGTACGTATCAATCTACACGGGGCGCGGCTGCAAGTCGCGCTGCACATTCTGCCTCTGGCCACAGACGGTGGGCGGACACCGCTACCGCACGCGCTCGGTCGCGAACGTCCTGGAGGAGGTGCGGTGGATCCGCGACAACATGCCAGAGGTCAAGGAGATCATGTTCGACGACGACACGTTCACGGACCTCGGGCCACGCGTGGAGGAAATCGCCCGCGGACTGGGTAAGCTCGGTGTGACGTGGTCGTGCAACGCCAAGGCAAACGTGCCGTATTCGACGCTGAAGGTCATGAAGGAAAACGGCCTTCGCCTGCTGCTGGTCGGATACGAGTCCGGAGACGACCAGATCCTTATAAACATCAAGAAGGGGCTTCTCACCAGCACCGCGCGGCGATTCAGCGATGACTGCCGCAAGCTCGGAATCACGATCCACGGGACGTTCATCCTCGGCCTTCCCGGCGAAACGCGGGAGACCATCGAGAAGACGATCCAGTATGCGAAGGAGGTCAACCCGCTGACGATCCAGGTCTCGCTCGCGGCGCCGTACCCTGGGACCGCGCTCTACAAGGAGGCCGTCGAGAACGGCTGGCTGGAGGAGAACAAGGCCGCCAACCTGGTGAGCGCGGCGGGCGTGCAGCTTGCCTCCATCGGGTATCCCCACCTATCCCGCGCCGAGATCTATCACCAGCTGGAGAACTTCTACAAGCGCTTCTATTTCCGCCCGTCGAAGGTCTGGGAGATCGTGCGGGAGATGCTGATGAGCTGGGAGATGATGAAACGCCGCCTGCGTGAAGGCGTTGAGTTCTTCCGATTCCTGCGAGCTCACGAGGCGTGACCGGGGCGTTCCACCCTTGGCTCAAGGCGCGGACCGTCCAGAAATGAGGCGCGCCGCCCCCCAAGACCCGTGGGTCCGCTGCCCGTGACCGGCCCGATTGCTTTCGTGGGTCTCCTGGGGGCCATCCATCCCATCCTGTCCGCGCTTGCCATCGCCTGCGGCACGGCCGCGGCGCTCGGGATACTCTACACGCTCGCGGCCGTGCCCTTTACGGGGCGGTTCTTTGCGCGCCCCCCGGCTGAGCCCTCGAGCCTTCCTCCGGTCACGGTGGTCAAGCCGCTTCACGGCGCCGAATGGGCCCTGGTCGCCAATCTCTCAAGCTTCTGTCGACAGGACTACCCGGGCCCCGTGCAATTCCTTTTCGGCACAAACAAGGCGGCGGATGCCGCGCTCGAGGCCGTGGCCGAGCTGCGGCGCCTGCATCCCGAGGCGAACATCACGGTTGTGGCCGACCCGCGCCTCTACGGGCCCAACCGAAAGGTCAGCAATTTGGTCAACATGATGGCCCGGGCGGAGCACGATGTGCTGGTCTTCGCCGACAGCGACGTCGGCGTCGGCCCGAACTACCTTCGACAAGTGGTCGGCGAGCTCCAGAAGCCCGGTGTCGCGCTCGTCACCTGCGTCTACCACGGGCAGCCCGATCCCGGTTTCTGGCCCCGCCTATCGGCAATGGCGACGGACTACCAATTTTTGCCGGGCGTTGTGATGGGACTCGCGCTCGGCAGGGCGCGCCCCTGCTTCGGGCAAACCATCGCGATGCGCCGGGAGACCCTCGAAAGGATCGGAGGCTTCGGGCAGTTCGCGCACCACCTGGCCGAGGACCATGCGATCGGCGAGGCCGTTCGCGCAACCGGCGGGAAGGTGGCCATCCCTCCGTTCGCCGTCTCGCATGCCTGCGTGGAGACCAGCCTCGGCAAGCTCGTGTCGCACGAATTGCGCTGGAGCCGGACCATCCGGGCGGTCGACCCGGCTGGGCACCTGGGATCGGCGCTTGTCCATCCCCTGGCCTTCGCGCTGCTCGCCGCCCTGGTGTCGGGCGGCGCAGCCTGGTCGTGGGCGGTGGCGGGCGCGGCACTGGTGGCACGGCTGGTCCTAAAGCTGCAGGTGGACCGGGCGCTGGGACGCGCCGGACGCGACCTTTGGCTGCTGCCGCTCTGGGACATTGCCGCGCTGGCCATATTCGTGGCGAGCTTCTGCTCGACGCGCGTGACGTGGCGCGGATTCAACTTCAACGTAGACGGGAATGGCCTACTGTCCCCCGCCCAGGATGAGTGACGGGACCCCCGAATCGCCCCTGGCCGGCGCGCGAGCTGATTCGCCCCTTGGCGTCGGGGCCATGAAGCACCTGGGGCGCGTAACGGCGCTCGTCGGATTTCTTGCGGCGATCTGGCTCGTATTTCACGACAATCCGGGGGCGGTCTTCGCCCTGATGAGGGCCGCCGGGGTCGGCCTGGCCCTTGCCGGCCTCGTGCACGTGCTGCCGATGCTCGCCAACGCCAAGGACTGGCAGACCCTCCTGTTCGGCCCCAACCGACCGAGTCTCGCGGCCATGCTGCACCTGGTTTGGATCCGCGAATCGGTCAACAGCATGCTCCCCGTGGCGAGGATAGGCGGCGAGATCGTGTCGTACCGCTTGATGCGGCGCCGGCACGTGGAATCGTCGGCCGCTGCCGCGAGCCTGGTCGTGGACATGCAGCTCACCCTCATAAGCCAGCTCTTGTTCACGCTGGTGGGAATCGGCTTCCTGCTGGCCAACGCGGCATCCGGCGCGCTGCGCCTAGCTGGAGACCTTGTATGGGGTGTGGTATCGCTCGGCCCGGTCCTGGTGCTGTTCGCGCTCGTCCAGAATGCCAGCCCGTTTGAGCGGGTCACGCGCCTTCTCAACCGCGTCACGAGCGGTAAACTGACCGCGCTCGTGGGCAAGTCGGCGCAAATTGATGAATCGATAAAGGACATCTGGCGCCACCGGGGCGTCGTGCTGCGTTACCTGTTCTTCTGGCAGACCCTACAAAACCTCGCGACATCGCTTGAGATCTGGCTCGCGCTTTATTTTCTGGGCGCGCCTGTGGGCCTCGTGGAGGCGTTTGTGATCGAGTCGCTCATCCAGTTCGTGAGCAGCGCGGCGTTCTTCGTCCCCGGCGGCCTCGGCGTTCAGGAGGGGGCGTTCATTTTGATTGGCGGGGCCCTCGGAATCGGGGCGCCCACCAGCCTCGCGCTCGCCGGCGCCCGTCGCATCCGGGACCTGCTGATCTTTGCACCAGGGCTCCTGGCCTGGCAGTTCGCTGAATCTTCGGCCAAGGCGGGCGCGGGCGCCCCGCCACTGGTACAACAGGAAGGCAGGCATCCCGGAGACGAGCCCTGAACAGCGTGCGTGGATCCGAATTGTCCGGATAACCCTAGCTTGCCCAGCGCACGCGCTTAAGGATCATCGCAAACCAGGGTGTAATTTTCCCAGCCTGCTGCAGTGCAGCGAGTTGTGACCTGTCTACCCATCGGACGGCCGAAATCTCCGCACGATTCGGCTTCAAGGGTTCGTCCTCGGCCAACCTGGCATAAAACACGCGATCAAACTCATGCTCGATGAGTCCAGAAGCGGTGCATCGTACGGGTCCATAATAAAGGCTGAAAGCCGGGACGACGACCTCCCGAATCCGGAGCTCCTCAAACAGCCGGCGCCTCGCGGCCGCCACGTAGGGCTCTTTAGGCAAAGGATGGCTGCACACCGCGTTGCTCCAAAAACCCGGCCAGGTGGTCTTCAAAGAAGCACGCCGGGTGATGAGCATCTTTGTCCGGGAGGCGTTCCACGCTACAACGCTTATTGCGCGATGCGGCGTCCCCTTCCTATGAGCCTCGATGATCTCGACAGAAAGCCCCGCGCGGCCTTTGCGATCAACGGTTTCTACAAGCCTCATTGCGGTTCAGGATAAGAAGGCGTTTCACAGCCTGTCGATATCCGATCGGTCCGCGCGGGAGCGGGCGGTGGACCGCCCATTTTTGGCCCCGCCGCCGGGACCGAGTGCATCGTTACGGCAATGCCGCGGCCACAAAATCGGGCATGCCCATTAGCTCGAACGAACCCCAGCGCGACAGGCCTCGGTCCGGGAGGGCGACACGAAGGAGCAACATTTCCTTGGGATTTCAGCTGTCCCGTGGGTCGTTGGGGCTTCTTCCGAGTCAATATCACTTGCCGATTTGTATCATTCATTTAGAATCACGGGCAGTGGTTTCAACAGCACAGCGAAGGAGCTATGCCCGAGTCCTACCCAAGTGGATATGAACGCTTCCAATACCCAGTTTGAGAGACAGGCACCGGCAACGGCCGCGCCTGGAATTGGCGCCCCGGGCACGCGGCCGGCGGATGTCGACTCGACCGTTGAGCGCTCTCGGCATTTCCTTCTCTCCCAGCAACATGCCGATGGATTCTGGTGCGGGGAGCTCGAGGCCGACTCCATGCTCGAGGCCGATTACATCTTCCTGCACGTGCTGCTGGGAAGCGGCGAGCCAGGGCGATTGAAGCGCGCTCTCGCCGAGATCCTGCGGTACCAGAACGAGGATGGAAGCTGGAGCATCTACCCGGGAGGCCCCGGAAACATCTCGCTGGCGGTCAAATGCTACCTGGCGTGCAAGCTGATGGGAATGGGGGCAAGCGACCCGCGGCTGGTCAAGTGCCGTTCGTGGGTTCTGGAGCATGGCGGGGTGGTCGAGTGCAATACATTTGCCAAGATCTACCTATGTTCGCTCGGCCAGTATGATTACAGCGCGGTGCCTGCCGTTCCTCCCGAGATCGTGCTTTTTCCCAATTGGTTCTATTTCAATATCTACGAGATTTCGTCCTGGTCGCGTTCCATTCTCGTTCCGCTGGCGATCATCTACGCCAAGAAGCCGTTCAGGAAGATCCCATCCGAGCAGGGTATCGACGAGCTGTTCGTCGGCGGCCGAAGTGCCGCAAACCTGCGACTGCCGATCAATTGGAAGTCCCCATTCTCTTGGCGCAACTTCTTCCTCGCCCTGGACAGAGTCATCCATCTGGCGGAGGCGGCGCACATTCGTCCGCTGCGCGGATTGGCGCTGCGCCGGGCTGAGAAATGGCTGCTCGCGCGCCTGGAGTTGTCCGACGGGCTCGGCGCCATCTATCCGGCCATGTTGAATGCCATCATCGCGCTGCGCTGTCTTGGCTACCCGGAGGAGCACCCCCAGGTGATTCGCGCCCGTGCCGAATTTGAGAAACTGGGCATCGAGGCCCCGTCCGCCCCGGACATGCCTGAAGCCACGTTCCGCATGCAGCCGTGCGCCTCGCCCGTGTGGGACACAGCCCAGGCCGTCTGTGCCTTGGCAGAGTCCGGCATGGCGCGCGATGACCCGCGGTTGGTCAAGGCCGCGGACTGGCTGCTGTCCAAGGAGGTCAGGCAGGTGGGGGACTGGGCGGTCAAGACCCCGAGCGTTGAGCCCGGCGGGTGGTACTTCGAGTTCGCCAACGAGTTCTACCCCGACACGGACGACACCGCGCAGGTTCTGATGGCCTTGCGGAAGGTGTACCACCCCGACGAGCCCCGCCAGCGCCAGTCGGTGGAGCGCGCCCTGCGGTGGGAGTTCGCGATGCAGTGCCGCAATGGCGGCTGGGGCAGCTTTGACAGGGACTGCACCAAGATGATCTTCGAGAACATCCCCTTTGCCGATCACAACGCGATGCTGGACCCGCCGACGGCGGACATAACCGGGCGCATCCTCGAGATGCTGGCCCTCCACGGCTACACCCGCTCGGACAGGCGCGTTGAGAGGGCCGTCGAGTTCGTCTTTTCCCAGCAGGAGCCGGACGGGAGCTGGTTTGGCCGCTGGGGCGTGAACTACGTCTATGGCACCTTCCTCGTGCTGCAGGGGCTTGAGGCCATTGGGGTCGACCACGACGAGCCGCGGGTCCAGCGGGCCGCGGGTTGGCTTCGCGCCGTGCAGAATTCCGACGGCGGCTGGGGCGAGACATGCGTCACCTACGACGAGCCCAGTATGCGCGGGTTGGGCCCCAGCACGCCTTCACAGACCGCCTGGGGCGTCCTGGGCCTGCTTGCCTCCGGGGATTTCGAATCCGAGTCCGTCGCATTGGGCGTCCGCTGGCTCGTCTCACGCCAACGAGAAGACGGGAGCTGGGACGAATCTGTTGGGGACGGCCCGACCCGGCAGTCTCGCTATACGGCCACGGGATTTCCCAGAGTATTTTATCTGGCATATCATCTCTATCGACAGTACTTTCCGCTGCTGGCCCTCTCCAAGTATAAGCGGGTCGCGGAAGGCGCAATCTTGAGCCGCGCTGCTTCCAATTCCTAACCATGGCCATACCAATCTCCCAGATGTGGACGGTAGCAACCTACGTCCTGAAAAAGAGGCTTTCGGGCACCAAGAGATACCCCTTGGTGCTCATGCTGGAGCCCCTCTTTCGCTGCAACCTTGCCTGCGCCGGCTGCGGCAAGGTGCAGTATCCGCCCCACATCCTAAAGAAGGTGCTCACGCCCGAGCAGTGCTTCGCCGCCGTAGAGGAATGCGGGGCCCCCATGGTCTCGCTGCCGGGCGGCGAGCCGCTGCTGCACCCGCAGATCGTGGAGATCGTCAACGGCCTCGTCGCGCGCAAGAAATACGTCTACCTGTGCACGAACGCCCTGCTCCTAAAGCGCCGGCTGCCGGAGTTCACACCCTCGAAATACCTCACGTTCTCCGTACACCTGGACGGGCAGCGCGAACACCACGATTTCTCCGTCTGCAAGGAGGGCGGTTACGACATTGCCGTCGAGGGAATCAAGGAGGCCGTGAAGCTCGGCTTCCGTGTGACCACCAATGCCACGTTCTTCGACGGTGCCGATCCAGGGAGCGTACGCGGTTTCTTTGACGAAGTGATGGACATGGGTGTGGAGGGCATCGTGCTCTCGCCGGGCTACAGCTACGAGAAGGCCCCGGACCAGAATCATTTCATGGGCCGCGCCCGTGCGCGCCGCCTGTTCCGCACCATCCTCTCCAACCGTAAGCGCTCGTGGAAGTTCAACATGTCGCCGCTGTTCCTCGAGTTTCTGATGGGTGACCGCCATTACGAATGCACGCCCTGGGGGTCGCCGGCTTACAACATATTCGGCTGGCAGCGGCCATGCTACCTGCTCCAGGACGGCTACACTTCAACCTTCGCCGAATTGCTTGAGACAACGAAATGGGAGGAATACGGGGCGGCGAGCGGGAATCCGAAATGCGCCAACTGCATGGTCAGCTGCGGCTACGAGCCGTCAGCGGTGATGGACGGCTTTGGCTCGCTAAAAGGCCTGTTCGCCATGGCCCGCGGCACATTCAGGACGTATCCCGACAAGCGAGCGCAAGAGATACTGGAAAACCCGGAAACGGCGGAGCACGGGCACCAGGCCCGCGCCCTTGAGGAGACGAAGGTATGACCGCCAGCGTGCAGAAATACTCGCTTGAGCAGATCGAGTCTCTGGAACTGGCTCCGGCCGCCGATCACAGGAACCTCGAGGGATGGGTGCCAGAGATTTCGAACGAGGATGACCTGCGCAATGCCCTTGAAAAGGCGTTCGACTATAGGGGCGACGTAACGCTCACGCTCAAGTCCGGCGCCCGCATCGAGGCGTACGTCTTCAACCGCCAGACCGCGGCGACGTTGGCCGAGTCCCTCGTGCAATATTTCGTCCCGGACGCACCGGAGAAACGCTCGGTTAGCTACGCCGAAATTGCACGAATCGAGTTCACCGGAAAGGACCGGGCTGCGGGAAAGCAGTGGGAGGATTGGGTGCGGAAGTACAATGAGCGCAAGGCAGCCGGGGAAAAGGGCATTGCATTGACTCCCGAGGCCCTGGATTAGGCTGCTCGCGTCCGGCATTGAAAGGGCCGCCGTGAAAATCTTCCTGACGGGCGCCACCGGATTCGTGGGCTGCCATGTGGCCCGTGCGCTCGTGGCCCAAGGCGCCGCATTGCGCGTCCTTGTCCGCAGCGGGAGCAACCTCGCCAACCTGGAAGGCATTCCCTGCGAGACCTTCACGGGCGACCTGCTCCGGCCGGAGTCGCTTAGGAATGGGCTCGGAGGCTGCGACGCCGTGGTTCATGCCGCCGCTGACTACAGGATTTGGGTCCGCGATCCGCAGACCATGTACCGCGCCAACGTCGATGGCACGCGTGAACTCCTGCGTCTTGCCCGGGAGGCGCAGGTGCCGCGGTTCGTTTACACGTCGAGCGTAGCCACGATGCGGTTTCGCACCGACGGCGAAGCCGTCGACGAGGACACACCCGTCTCTCTGGCCGACATGGTGGGCCATTATAAGAGGTCAAAGTTCCTCGCGGAGCAGGAGGCCATCGCGGCCGCTGGGGCCGGACAACAGGTCATCATCCTAAACCCTACGACCCCTATCGGCGCCAATGACGTTAAGCCAACGCCTACGGGCCGGATCTTTGTGGATTTCCTGAACGGCAAGTTTCCCGCATACCTGGATACCGGTCTAAACCTCGTGGACGTGTCAGAGGTCGCCCGGACACATGTCGACGCCCTCACACGTGGCGTACCCGGACGGCGTTACATCCTGGGCGGCGAGAACCTGACCCTAAAGGAGATCCTCGATCGGATGGCCGCGATTACCGGCATCGCGTCCCCCACGGTGAAGATCCCCTACCCTGTAGCCGCCGTATACGCGCTGTTTGATGAATGGATCACGGGCCGCATTCGCGGGAAGGAGCCGCGCGCGACTGTGGATGGGGTGCGCATGGGTCGAAAGAAGATGTTCGCCACCAGCGCGCGCGCGGAGGCGGAACTGGGCTTCCGCGTCGTTCCTGTCCACTCCGCGATGTGCTCCGCCATTGAATGGTTCCGTGGCCATGGATACGCGGCGCCAGCATGACCAGGCTCGCCATCATTGCCGCCATGCCGGACGAGCTGAGGCCACTTGTGCGCGGCTGGCGCCAGGAAGCCCGCAATGGCGTGGTCCTCTGGAGTTGGCGCCGCGGCGACGCAGAGTGGGTCGCTGCCTGCGCCGGCACTGGGGTTGAGGCGGCGACACGGGCGTTCGCCGAGGTCGAAGCGACGGGAGCAATCGATTCCGTTCTCTCAGCAGGTTGGGCAGGGGCTCTGGACCAGAGGTTCCATGTCGGCCGGGCCTACCATGTCTCCGGTGTCATCGACGCACGGACCGGGGAGCGAATCGCCATCGCCGGCGCACCCGGAGAGTGCTGGCTCGTGACCAACCCAATGGTCGCTGGGCATTCTGAAAAGAGGAGGCTTGCCTCCAAATACGGGGCAGGCCTCGTCGATATGGAGGCGGCGGGAGTCGCCCGCCTGGCGCAAGAGAGGGGAATTCGGTTTTTGTGCATCAAGGGAGTAAGCGACGCGTTGGATGACCGATTTCCGGATTTCAACGCCTTCATCTCTTCAGATGGACGGTTCCAGGTTGCTCGATTCACTCTGTACGCCGTCATTCGCCCGTGGCTTTGGCCCGCGTTGGTGCGAATGGGCAGGAACAGCAGAGAGGCCGCCCAGAGCATGAGGGAATCAATTCTCAACCTCTTGGATGATCGGGAGACGCTCAGAAAACCTGGCGCCCAGCAAAAATCCTAGGCGCTCACAGCTGGATGGGACGAACGCACCAACCGACGGCTCGCTTTTCGGGATAAAAAATTATGGATGTTGGGCAAAATACGGGCAAAGATTATGGGCGCCTTGACTCAAAAACGATAACGGGATATAAGAAATCCTCGGCGAACGAATCCTCCTTTCCCTCATGGCCCTCTACACGTTATTTCCAAAGGGGCTAAGACCTGAAGAAGAGGTCTTGTCGCGCCCTTGAGCGATTCCATGGACTTGGCAGCCCTGCAGCCGACCCATGATGCGCTGGTCGAGAGCGGCTGGGCCGCGCTGCCGCCTTCCTATCGCACGCCCAAAGTGCCTCCCACGCTTGATGAGGCCCGCGCGTATTGCAGGCGGTTGACCGAGTCTCACTACGAGAATTTCCACGTAGCCTCTTGGTTCCTGCCCAAGCAACTTCGCCCGCACTTCCACGCGATCTACGCCTTCTGTCGCATTTCGGACGACATGGGAGACGAGGTGGGCGATCCGGATCAGGCCTTGGCCCTCCTCAGCCAATGGGGCCGCGAGCTGGATGACTGCTACGAGGGCCGCGCCCGCCATCCCGTCTTTGTGGCCCTCGGGGAAACCATCCGCGCCCGCTCAATTCCCAAGGAGCCCTTTGCCGACCTGCTGACAGCCTTTCGCAGGGACCAGACGGTGACACGCTATGCCTCGAGGGATGAGTTGATGGACTACTGCCGTTACTCGGCATCCCCCGTGGGCCGGCTGGTGCTGCACGCCTGCGGTGAGGCTGACGAGGCGCGGTTCCATCTATCCGACGCCACGTGCTGCGCGCTGCAGCTGGCCAACTTCTGGCAGGATGTTCCCAAGGACTATGCAAAGGGCCGAATTTATTTGCCGCAGGACGAAATGCGCAGATTTGGAGTGACCGAAGGGAACATCTCCGGCCGCGTCGCGACGCCTGAGTTTCGCGCATTGCTGCGCTCCGAGGTAGGTTTTGCGCGCAGCCTTTTTGAGAAGGGCCTCGCGCTGATTGGCATGGTTGGACGAGACCTGGCGCTTGACCTTGAGCTTTTCAGCAGAGGAGGGTTGGAGATTCTAAGCGCCATCGAGCGCTTGGACTACGACGTGCTTGGGTCGAGGCCGGCGCTATCTAAGGGCACCAAGCTTAAGCTCGCGCTGCGCGCCGCAGCCGGCAAGGCCCTTCCCTTCTCGAACCTCGGTTTGCAAACAAAGCGCAAGATGGCATGATGCCGGAAATCACATTGAACAGAGCCGACGTGGACAAAGCCTACGCGGCGTGCCAGGCGATTGCCAGGAGCAGGGCGAAGAATTTTTACTATGCGTTTGTTGCCCTGCCGGAGCCGCGCCGCAACGCGATCTGCGCCTTCTATGCCTTCATGCGGCAGGCCGACGACATAGCCGACGACGATGAAAGCGTCCCGCGCGAGGAGCGCCTCCGCCGCCTGTATGAGTGGATGGAGGGTTGGCGGCAAGTCTGCCGGGGTGGCGATACCAGCGACCCCGTTTTCATCGCCCTGCGCGACGCGACGGAGCGGTTCGCCGTTCCGCACAGCCTCCTCGACGAGCTGGTGGCCGGTGTGACGATGGACCTCAAGCCGACCACGGCAGATGCGCCCGAGACCTTTGAGACCTTCACCGATCTCTACGGCTATTGCTACGGGGTGGCGTCGGTGGTTGGCTTGGCCTGTATCCGCATATTCGGCTACAAGGACCCAAACGCGGAGAAGCTGGCGGAGGAGACGGGCGTTGCGTTCCAGCTAACGAATATCCTGCGCGACGTGGCCGAGGACGCGGAGCGCAAGCGCATCTATCTGCCCCTTGAGAACCTCAGGGCCCACGGCGTCTCATTGGAGTCCCTGCTGAACCGCGCTCCAGGGGTTCCGCCGACACCCGCCGAACGCGCGCTGTTTGTGGACATAGCGCAGCGCGCGGAGCGCTATTACCAATCTACACGAGCGCTGTTGCCGCTGATCGATCGGGAAAGCAGGCCCGCGATGTGGGTGCTGTATTCCATTTACCATCGCTTGCTGGAGCGGATCCAGAGGGCGGATTACGACGTCTTCTCTCGGAGGATAAGCGTGCCGAAGGTTCAAAAGCTCGGAATTCTAGCCGTAGGTCAAGCCCGCATGGCTCTGGCGCGACTCTCTGTCTGATTCGAGTGCCGCTATACCCCGATAAGACTGTGACCGTAGTGGGAGGCGGCGTCGCAGGTATGAGCGCGGCCTGCGCCTTGGCCGAGGCCGGCCTGCGTGTGACTCTCGTCGAGAGGCGAAGCTATCTTGGCGGCAGGGCCTCCTCGCACCTTAACACGGGCGTCGGAGAGGTCATTGACAACTGCCAGCACGTGCTCTTTGGCTGCTGCACCAACCTCAACGGCTTCTACCGGCGCATCGGGGTGGCGGACCGCATCCACTGGACCAACGAGATCACCATGGTCGAGCCGGGGGGGAGGCGTACACGGCTGCACCCATCCCGGTTGCCCGCGCCTCTCCACAGCCTCCCGAGCTTCCTAGCTGCAAGCGCGTTCACTCTGGGCGACAAGGTGGCCCTCGGCCGCGCCTTTCGGGAACTCATGCGGCCAATACCTCCTGATTCGCCCGAGACCCTTGGCGCATGGCTCGCGCGCCAGAGGCAAACAAAAGGGGCTGTCGATCGCTTCTGGCGCCTGGTGATCGCGAGCGCGCTCAACGCCGATATCGATTCCATCGGATTGCCTTACGCGGCAAAGGTGATCCGGGAGCTATTTATGAATTCGGCGGAGGCGGGAAGCATGGGCATGAGCACCGTGCCGCTCGGAGAACTCTACACGTGCGCCGCCGAGTTTCTGAGGCAAGGAGGCTCCACCGTTTCCTTAAACACTATCCTTGAGTCGGCATCCTGGGACGATGGGGCCTCGCAGTGGACGCTCAATACCTCCGCTGACGTGCTAAAGTCGGACTCCCTAGTGCTCGCACTTCCCTTCGAGGCAATGGCCAAGCTGCTGACGCGGATGCCGCCCGCGGAAGGCGCCAACAAGTTGGCAACCCAGCTTGCCCATTTCGACCACTGGCCCATCTGCAGCGTTCACCTTTGGTTCGACCGGCAGATAACCGAGCTTGAACACGCGGCGCTTCTAGACCGGCAGATTCACTGGATGTACAACAAGGGACGTATCCAGTCCTGGCGCAGGTGCAGCGGCAGCTATCTGGAGCTTGTGGTGAGCGCCTCCCACGCCTTCGCCGAGCTCTCGAACGACCAGGCGATCGCGCATGCGGTCGACGAGCTGGCTGAGTTCTTCCCTTCCGTCCGTTCCGCGCACCTCGACAAGGCCGTGCGGATTAAGGAAACGCGCGCCACTTTCGGTGTGCCACCCGGCATAGACTCCTCTCGGCCGACCCCTCTCTCTCCATGGCCGAACTGCTTCCTGGCAGGCGACTGGACCGCGACCGGCTGGCCATCGACAATGGAAAGTGCCGCGCGATCGGGGCATCTGGCCGCTGAGTCCGTGTGCCGAGCCTGCGGCGAACCGAGGGTGTTTCTTGACGCCGACCTGGAGCCAAAGGGCCTAATGCGGATAGCCGGATCGATGCTTGCCGGACAAAGGCCGTCCGCGTGACCCCGGTGAGACGGAGCCTTTAAAATCTGTTGAATTCCTCATTTAGGGAGGCATCTTTGCGGCATGGATGCCGAGAATGCGCAATATCCATTTGAGGCGGCGCTCGGCCATCTTGAGAGGATCGAGAGAACGAGGGCGCCGAAGAGTCTTCCCCGACTATCGCATATCCTGGAAACGATCGATGGGCCCGCGGACGTTAAGGCTCTTGAACAAGGCCAGCTCCCCCTCCTTGCGCAAGAACTCCGCGACAAAATCATCGATGTGACGGCAGCAAATGGCGGTCACGTTGGACCGAACCTCGGTGTCGTCGAGCTCACGATAGCCCTTCACAGGGTATTCGACTCGAGCAAAGATCGCTTCGTCTTTGATGTCTCGCACCAGGGTTATGCGCACAAGCTACTCACGGGCCGAGGGGGGGACTTCTTTGGCAAGCTTCGCCAGACGGGAGGCGCGAGCGGCTTTCTGACGCGTGCCGAAAGCATCCACGATGCCTTTGGCGCCGGCCACGCGGGCACGGCCCTAAGCGCGGCGCTCGGTATGGCTGCGGCCCGCGACCTGACGGGCGGCGACGAGCACGTCGTCGCGGTCTGCGGCGACGCAGCGCTGACCTGTGGGATCACGATGGAGGCGTTGAACAATGTGACGGCTTGCACGAAACGGCTGATTGTCGTGCTCAACGATAACAAGTGGTCAATTGCACGAAACGTCGGCGCGGTGACCCACTGCCTTAACCGGCTTAGCACGAGCCCCACCTACAACAAGATACATCAAGATCTGGGGAAATTCATCACAGCTTTGCCCCACGGCCATTCCATCCGCGAGCTGTGGACCAAATGGAAGCGCGATACGAAGGATTTTCTCGTCAGTTCAAACCTCTTCGAGAATTTTGGCCTGCGTTACCTGGGCCCGATCGACGGACACAACCTCGAAGAGCTGCTCAAGAACCTCGAATTTGCAAAGGGGTCCGAGTGCCCCATTTTGCTCCACGTCCTCACGGATAAGGGCAATGGCCTGCCCGTGGCCCGCAGCGCGCCTGAGAGGTTTCACGGCCTAGGGGCATTTGACCCAGTAACCGGAGAGAGCCGCAAACCAGCCCCGGGAACGCCGCCGTCCTACCAGGAGGTCTTCGGGGAAGCGCTTCTGCGCTTCGCGCGGGCCAATCCCAGAATCGTCGGCATCACGGGCGCAATGCCATCGGGCACCGGGTTATCTGCTCTCTCAGAGAAGTTGCCGCGCCAGTTCTTTGACGTTGGGATCGCCGAGGAGCACGCCGTCCTTTTCGCGGCCGGGCTCGCCACGCAGGGCTTCAGGCCAGTTTGCGCGATTTACTCAACGTTCCTGCAGCGGGCCTACGACCCGATCATCCACGATGTCGCGTTGCAGTCGCTCCCGGTGACCTTTTGCCTCGATCGGGCGGGCCTCTCGCCCAACGACGGCCCCACCCATCATGGGCTGTTCGATATCGCCTACCTCCGGTGCGTTCCCGGGGTCGTGGTCATGCAACCCAAGGACGAGGACGAATTGGTGGACATGCTGCACACGAGCCTGAAGCTGCCCGGTCCCGCTTTCATCCGCTACCCGCGTGGCGCGGGTATGGGAGTGAAGATCAAGGACGGCCCGGCGACTCTTTCTGTAGGCCGAGCCGAGGTCCTACGAGAAGGATCGGATCTCGTCATCTGGGCCTTGGGCCCGATGTTGGCGGAAGCGAAGCGCATTGCGGACCGTCTCACCGCTGAGGAAGGTCTTTCGGCCGGGGTGGTCAACGCCCGTTTTGTGAAGCCCCTGGACCGCGACCTATTGCTCCGGCAGGCCGCGACCGTCCCCCTCGTAGTGACGATCGAGGACAACGTCCTTGAGGGTGGCTTCGGCAGCGCCGTGCTGGAAACCCTGAAGGATTCCAGGTCGGGCACTGCGGTCGAGCGCATTGGTTGGCCGGACAGGTTTGTCGAACACGGCACGAACGTCGACGGACTGCGCGCCCTCAACGGTCTTGGTTCCGATGACATTTACCGGCGCGTACTCGGACGCCTGCGCACCACAGGCGCAAAATCCCGGCTCATGTCACCGTCGGAATAAGCCGTTCCTGTGCCGCTGCCCGGCCCGGCAGGTAGTGGACCCCGTGCCCAAAGGGCAAGGCATCGGCCACCTGCAGCAATAGGCAGAACCAGTCGACCCTTCACCCGCACCTCAATCTGCGGGCCGGAGGCTCTCCACTTTGCCGGTGTCGCCCCTCGTGAGTGTTCCGTCGAACGCAAGCCAATCGCCCGAGCGCAACGACCTGTTCATTTTGCCTGGAACGATGATGACTCCGTCCTCCCTGACCTCGATACCGTTACGGAGCTTCATGGAATCCATCATCACCCTGGCCGAGCCGTTCCGCGTAATTATCACGTGGGAATGGCTCAAGGAGAACCCGTCCCTCACAACAAGGACGGCACCGGGGCTGTCTGTTGTCACGGTGGTGACGGTGGTCTGGGTCACAGAGTCGCCAAATGAGGCAGCAGCGCCTGTTAGCGCGAATACCAGGGCGAGCGAGAGATTGGTTGAAGTTTTCATATGGTTTGTTCCGCATCAGCGGTGGATGAGTGATTCTAAGGTTCAATGAGCGGCGGGAGGTACGGCGGACAATGGCCCGACGCAGCAGTACGGTACAGCAGTAGCCAGACGTGGGCCATGGGGTAATACCCGAATCGCTTGGATCTGCACGGCGCTCCATGCCCCGCAAAACCGCCCGTTTCACCTCCACTTCCACGGCCTGCTCCTCCGCTGCCTCTCGAGAGCCCTATTACCCCTGTGCCGGTTCCCAATTGACCCATTTCTCTTGTCAGCGAGGGCCGCCCGTGGCGCCCAGGCGCTGATTTCAGGGAGCCAGACAAAACGGACGTGTAACAGGTTACCCGAAAGGGAGCCTTGACCCGCCGAAAGTGGTCCGGGACGGAGGGTTGATTCCTTGGAATCTTCAGGATTTTAGCAATCACGGGTTGACATACATGAGTGCGTCCTCACGTTCGCTGACCGCAATATGAGCACCGCCTCACTTTTCAACGCTCCCGCCCGCCGGATCCCCGTTCAGGATAGGTCGGAACGGCGAGTGGAGAGCTTCCTCTCCCGCGCGGGCGAGGTCATTGCGGAACTCGGCTACGAGGCGGCGACGATGACCGAGATCGCGGTAAGGGCCAATGCGTCGATTGGTTCGCTCTACCAATACTTTCCAAACAAGGAGGCCATAGCTGCCGCCCTTTTCCAAAGGTATCAAAGCATCCTCGTGGCCCGGTGGGCAGCCCTAGCTGACGACGCGGACCACATGGACGCCGCTGAACTTGGTGCTAGGATAATTGAGCAATTTGCCCGCTTCTCGGAGGAGCAGCCTGCATTCTTCACGATTCTCAATGCCCCCGTGGACCTAAAGAAGGATCCCGCGTCGCGCCGCCGAATCCGCGAGCAATTTGCCGAGCTTTTTGCGCGCAAGAACCCGTCACTAAGCCGTGAGGACGCGCTTCTTACCGCAAGTGTCGCCCTTCAAACCGTCAAAGGATTGATTGGGCTGTCGAACGAGGCTCGCCCCAAGGACCGCCCCCGCATCGTGGCCGAACACAAGACCGTTCTCTCCGCCTATCTGCTTCAACGCCTGGGCCCCTCCCTCGCAGGAGCTAATACGCGGGCTTACCGCAAACAGTGAGCTCCACTTCCAGCGCACCCTCACCCGTAGGCCACCTATACGGCTCCGATCCGGAGTTCCTATCCCCGATCGCAAGGCGGCTGCTTGAACGTGGAGTCCTCAAATGGGGCATCACCTTGGCCGCATCGCTCGGCGCGATCCTAGAGGTCATTGACACAGTCATCACCAATGTCGCCCTGCCGGACATACGCGGCAACCTTGGAGCCACCCTGTCCGAAGCTGGTTGGGTCTCGACGAGTTACGCCTGCGCCAACGTAGTCATCATCCCGCTTTCGGCGTGGCTCGGGATTCGCTTCGGCAAGAAGAACTATTTCCTTTTTTCGCTTGTCGGCTTCACGCTCGCCTCGGCGCTGTGCGGGCTCTCCCAGAGCCTGGGAATGCTGATCTTTGCCCGGGTTATCCAGGGCATAACCGGCGGTGGCCTGCTGGCAAAGGCGCAGTCACTGGTCTTCGAGGCGTTTCCGCGCGAAGAACGGCCGATGGCTCAGGCTATCTTCGGCCTTGGCGTCATTGCCGGCCCAGCTATTGGTCCCGTCCTCGGGGGGTGGCTCACGGATAACATGGGTTGGCGGTGGATTTTCTTCATAAACATCCCGCTTGGGCTCCTGGCTGTCTGGATGTGCATGATCCTATTCCCTCGAGATGAAAAGGCCTTCTCCCGAGTGCGGACCTCGGTCGACTGGTACGGTATCGGCTACCTCGCCGTCGGCCTTGCGGCATTCCAAATCATGCTGGAAGAGGGCCAGCAGGACGACTGGTTCTCGTCCCACTTCATCCTCGGAGTTACAATAGCTAGCGCTATTGGTCTTAGTCTCTTCGTCCAAAGGGAGCTCTCGACTGAACACCCTGCCGTCGACCTCCGTATCCTTCGGTATCCCTCAATGGTCGGAGGCAGCATTTACTCAGCAATCCTTGGGATGGGACTTTACGGGATCATGTTTGCAGTCCCAGTCTTTGTTCAGGACTTTCTTCATTTCACGGCCCTCCAAAGCGGATTGATCCTGATACCCGGTGCGCTCGCTTCGGCAGTTGGTATGATCTTCTATGGGCGGATCGCCAACCGCATGCCCCAGCGGCTGCTGATCTGCATTGGGGCAGTCCTGACGGCGTGTACCGGCTTTCTGCTGATGCAGATCAATCCCGGAACCGGCACGTCCTTCCTGTTCTGGCCTCTTGTCCTGCGCGGATTCGGGAGCGTCCTCATGTTCATGCCGCTAAGCATCGCAACCCTGGGGCCGCTAGCAAAAAAGGATATCCCTGCCGGCGCCGGGTTTTACAGCCTGACCCGCCAGCTCGGCAGCAGCATCGGGATCGCGCTAATTACAACGATGCTCTCCAGGCGGGAGAGTGCTCACCGGGCCGTATTGGTTGAGAACGTGACTAATTTCAGCCAACCCACAATCGAGCGCCTCAATATGCTCGCGGGCGGACTCGCGCAGCATGGCGGCGGCGCAATAGCGGCCCGAACGCGGGCCTGGGGCATCATCGATCGATCGATTAACGCACAGGCCGCCGTCATGGCCTACGGCGACATATTCTTCTACGTGGCGGTCCTTTTTATCCTTTCCCTTCCCCTCGTCCTATTGCTTGGCGAGAAGCACAACGCACCGGAGCGCACGCCACCCCCACCGGGTGGCGTGGGCGCCGAGAAGGCCGAGGCGGCAATCCACTAAGGACCGAGAACACCTTAATCAACAAACACCATGTCCACCACCAAATCGTCATCGAGCACTGGTCCGTCGAGTCCGCCTCAGCCCGCCGCAAGTAAGCCGGGCGCTAAGCGCCGCGGGCCCGTCTTCTGGCTGGTTGTAGTAGCCGCAGCTGGGGCGTTAAGTTGGCTCGTTAGCTTCGCCCACCGTGCCATCGTCTACACCGAGACCGATGACGCGTACGTCGCGGGCCACGTTCACCTCATCAGCTCCAGGCTCGACGGAACGGTAGTCCAGGTGTTGGCGGAGGAAAACGAGGCTGTGAAGGCCGGTCAAGTTCTCGCCCGCCTGGATCCCCTTGCAGCGCAGATCGCTGTCGATAGATCCAAAGCCGCCCTCGATTCGGCCAAGGCCGACGCCATGAGGGCGCGCGCGGCGGTAGACCAGGCCAAAGCTGAGGAGGCGCAGGCCCGGGCGCAGGTGGCCGTTGCTGAGGCACAGGTGGGCCAGTCGAGCGCCGAACTCGACCTTGCCAAGGTCAACAGCGGGCGAAGCGAGCGCCTGTTCCAGACCGATACCAGGACAATATCCCAATCTGAGGTCGACACGACCCGAGGCACTGCAGCTGCTTCAGAGGCGGACCTGAGCGCGAGAAAGGCGAGCGTGCTTGCCGCAATGGCCAGGGTCCAGGTGGACGGCGCCGCGATCGGGTCGGCAGAGGCACAGCTTGCCTCTGCCAATGCGAAGGTCGAGTCCGACCAGGAATCCGTGCAAGACGCCGAACGTGAGCTTTCCTACACGACGATCTCCGCGCCGATTGCCGGACGGATAGGAAACAAGAATGTCGAGGTCGGCAACCGCGTGCAGGTCGGTCAGGCCCTGTTTGCGCTGGTTGAGCCCGAATATTGGGTGACCGCCAATTTCAAGGAGACACAGCTCCACGGCATGGCTGTAGGCCAGGAGGTCGAAATAACGGTGGACGCTGTGGACGGGCATACCTTCACGGGCAAGGTCGACAGCATCGCCCCGGCCACCGGAGCCGAGTTCGCACTTCTTCCCGCCGACAATTCGACCGGCAACTTCACAAAGGTGGTCCAGCGAGTCCCCGTCAAAATCGTATTTGACCACGAAAGTGTCGCTGGATTCGAGGACCGCTTGAGGCCCGGACTGTCCACAGTGGTAAGCGTTAAAGTAAAATGAGCCCTACCCTCTCCCTCACCCGTCCCGATCACACCGGCATTGTCCTTGCCACGGCCCTAGCGGCCCTTTCCTGGGCCGCCCAAGCACAAGGTTCGGACCCAGATGCCTCCTCCAGCCTCATGGGCGGAATCACCGTTCCGGCGACGTACAAGCTAGCTGTCCCGGTCCCTGGGGTCGAAGCTCCCGCCGAACGCTCGCCCTTCGGCGTCTCATCATGGTGGACCGTTTTCGGCGATAGTGCCTTGAACCAACTGGAGGAGCAATCGCTCGCCGCCAATCAGGATTTGCAGGGCGCAATTGCCAAGGTCACCGAGGCTCGTGCTAGGATGGGGGTGGCCGGGGCAGATCTTTATCCACAGGTCACCGCTCCACTTGACGTCTCTCGTCAACGCACGACCAATACCGGACCCGTGACCACGTCGCGATTGGTCGGCGGAGGATTTGGCGCCGGATTTCCGAGCAGTTTTGCGGGGCAGGCGCTTACCAACACATTCAGCGATTATCAGGTGCCCCTTAGGGTAAGTTACGAGGTTGATGCGTTTGGCCGCGTAGCGCATTCCCATGGACAGGCGCGAGCCAACGCCGAGGCCTCGCTGGCCGACCGAGACGGAGTCAAGCTGAGCCTGACGGCCCAGGTCGCGACAAACTACTTTGCGCTGCGCGCCACGGATTCCGCGGTCGCAGTGCTTAGGCGAACCGTCGAGGTTAGGCGCGATGCCCAACAGGTCCAGGAACGGCGCGTTCGAGGCGGAGCGGCCACTGACGTCGACCTTCTGCGCGCAGGAGTGGAACTGGCAACGACCGAGGCCGACCTGATCGACGCGGTGCAGCAAAGAGCGGAGCTTGAGAATTCTCTGGCGGAGTTTTGCGGCCAACCCGCAAGCGCATTTCACCTGAGCGACCGGCCCCTCGAGTCCCTCGCTCCCCCTGCCGTACCCGCAACGGTGCCGGCCCAGCTCCTTAGCCAGCGGCCCGACCTCATTGAGGCCGAGAGGCGGGTTGCCGCCACGGGCGAGGGCGTCAAAGCCGCGCGAGCGCAACTATATCCGGCGATTTCTGTGCAGGGCGGCTATGGCTTCGAAAGCTCACGGAATAACCAGATCTTTGAAAACCAGAGCCATACATGGCTGATCGCCGGCGCGATCAACATCCCGATCTTTGACGGAGGCAGGAATTCGTCCGAGCTCAAGATCGCACGGGCTCAGAATGAGGAGGCGTGCAAGGCATATCGAGAAACCGCCCTGCGGGCCTTCCGGGAGGTCGAGGACGCCCTGAGCGGCCTTCACCAGCGGTCCCTGCAGGCCGAAGCCCGCAAGCGTGCGGCCGAAGACGCCCGTCGCGTTTACGATGCCTCGCAGCGCAGTTACAACGAGGGAGGACTATCATACTTCGAGCTGATCGATTCTCAACGGGTGCTACTGAATTCGGAGCTCGCGCAAGTTCGAACTCTTGGCGGCCGGTTCGCAGCCACGGTAGACCTAATACGCGCCCTAGGCGGGAGCCTCGGCGAATCATTTCCATCAGCAAAATAGAAGTCAGGCCCACCTCTGGAAATCGATCATCTATCGGATTCTTCAACTTAACGGACCAACCCATCCATAGTTTGGTTCGGCTTCTTCTCCGCAAACCCTCAAACGAGGTGGAGAAAACGTGTGCCTGGCTAAATACCCCTGTGGGCTGCCCCTCATGGTACTTGCCTCTGCCAGAGGGTCCGATGAGAACCAAAGCGTCACCTCTCAAAATGAAACTTGATTTCGACGGAAGGGCCTTCCCAGTGTTGTCATTGCTTTGTGTTGTTCTGGCGTCCGCATGCACAACCGCCACTAAGCCCAGCTATGGGGAATATATTCCTTTCACTAGAGACCTGATTTCGACCTATTCGCTTTCCGAGGACGACATTAAGCATCTCCAATTTTATGCCTCCACGGAGATTCTATTGCGCCGGGAGCTTTTGAAAGGGGACGCCAATATTGCGAAGGGCAAGCTTGTCGTGGACAATGGCAAGTCAGTAGACGAGGTGCTGGTGCCCCAATATGCTCCGGGCATCGCGGACGCCGCGGAATTCAATTCCGATGAAACCGACTACATTGAGGTCCGTTTTGACGAGGGCGCTCCTGGCATCAAGTTTGTTGCCCGAGTCGACAAGCCACGCGATTCATTTGGCCTGATGTTTGAGACTGGAGCCCGTTCGGTACCCTTCGGCGACCGCGAATATCAACCGATGCATGACAGCCTTCATGCTATTCTGTTGGTGGACAGGGATATGGTAAGCAACTTGCAATCAAAGCGGCGCGTCCTAAAGGGGCTTTTGCTTCCCGACTCAACTAAATGAGTTTTTTGAGGCACCATAAGTGTCTCCCTAGTCGGTCAAGCATGTGGATTTCGGCAGGCGCCCATTCAACCAAGCGGAGAAGCTGCCGGCCAAACGCCCCCTCGTCCCGCCTCTAGAAACGAATCGACCTAGCTAGGCCGAGTTCGTGATCGCGCAATCAATTAATAGAGGGAAGAAATCTGGAATGCCCGTGGTTGTGTCCTGGGCCGTTTGTTTTCCGTTCAGCAGGAACCACAGTGCCTGGCAGCGCCAGTCGGCAGCCATATAACATTCATCTCGCAGGCCTTGCGTAACCCGACGGCGTCCTAGCTCTACTTCTACAGCACACAATGGTCCGTTATACTTGGTCCTCAAAGCGTGGGTGCCGTTGACTCGAATGCACCGCGATATATCGGTATTTGCGTATCGATAAACTTTTCTCGATTCCAATGGATGCAATTCGTTTTCAGGAACAATTCCACATATGACGAGAGGCAGGAAAACGGCAGCAACAGGCGCGGCGCCCCACAAGACCAGTGTGGCGTGCCTGAGGAGACTGCCTGCATACCTGCAAATGCTCCGGTCACTCCAGGCCGAGGGGCGCGAATATGTTTCAGGCACGGTGCTTTCAAGCGTGCACCATCTCGAGCCGGTCATTGTCCGCAAGGACCTTGCGGCAACGGGAGCCACCGGTACCCCGAGGCTTGGATTTCGCATCGTGGACCTGATCGATGGGATCGAGCGTTTTCTCGGTTGGGACCGCCGGACAAAGGCTGTCGTTGTCGGCTGCGGCAACCTTGGGAGCTCGCTGCTCGGCTACCGCAGGTTTGACGCGCTCGGGCTTGAGATCGTCGGGGCTTTCGACCGCGACGCCCGGAAGGTGGGCCACATGATCCACGACAGGCAGGTATTGCCAATCACCAAGCTCGAGAGACTGGTGCAGAGCCAAAACGTGACGCTGGGGTTACTCGCTGTTCCGGCTGCGGCAGCGCAGGAAACCGCGTCCTACATGGTCCAATGCGGGATCCGCGGGATTTGGAATTTTGCACCTGTGAAGCTAAAGATGCCCGAGGGCATCATCGTGCAGAAGGAGGATCTGGCCGAGGGCCTTGCGGTCCTGGCGCATCGGCTTTACCATTCGGCCGCCGCGGCCGCGATGAATCTGACCAAGAGACCGGCGCGAACCGATTCACACGCCCCTTAGATCATCCATGAATCGGACCAAAAAAATGAAACCTGTTCTCTTCAACAACACCGTCTTGCGTGACGGCCATCAGTCTATGGCGGCCACTCGTATGTCCACGGCGCAGATGCTGGAACCTGCACCCATACTGGACGAGATGGGTTTCGCTGGCCTTGAAACTTGGGGAGGGGCGACCATCGACTCCTGCCTGCGCTTCCTCAACGAGAATCCTTTCGATAGGCTACGCACGCTGAAGAGGATAGCCCCGAAGACGCCGCAGCTGATGCTGCTCCGCGGCCAGAACATAGTCCAGTACGCCAGCTTCCCCGACGACGTTGTGGAGACCTTCGTGAAGCTCACGTGCGGGGCCGGGCAGGACATCCTGCGCATCTTCGATGCCCTCAATGACCTGCGTAATCTGCAGACCTCCATTAGGGCCACCAAGAAGTACGGTAAGCATGCGAGGGGAGAGCTCTGCTACACGATCAGTCCCGTCCATACGGTCGAGAATTTCGTGAAGATGGGCGTGGAGCTCGAGAAGATGGGCTGCGACTCGATCGGCATCAAGGACATGTCGGGGATACTGCAGCCTCAGATCGCTTATCGTTTGGTGAAGGAGCTCAAGGGCAAGATTGGGATTCCGATCACCCTACACACTCACGACACTGCTGGCCTTGGCGCTGCGTCCTACCTCGCCGCCATCGACGCAGGCGTGGACTGCGTCGAGGTCTCGATCGCCCCCTTTGCCAACGGAACGTCGCAGCCCGACACGGTGCGCATGCTCGCCCTTCTTGAGGGACACCCTCGTTGCCCGAAGTTCGACACGGAAAAGCTCGCGAAGCTCCGCACCTATTTTGAGGGCGTCTACAAGCAGCTTGAGAAGTTCACGAGCCCCGCGAACGAACGCGTGGACAGTGACATCCTTATCTACCAAGTGCCGGGCGGCATGCTTTCAAACTTCCGCACGCAGCTTAAAGAACAGGGGATGTCGGATAAGTTTGAGCTGGTCGTGAAGGAGATCCCGGTCGTGCGCGAGGCCCTTGGCTGGATCCCGCTCGTGACGCCGACCTCCCAGATCGTGGGGACCCAGGCGATGATGAACGTGAAGTTCGGCCGCTGGAAGATGATCTGCCAGCCTGCACAGGACATTGCGCTCGGCAAATATGGCCGTACACCCGGCCCAATAGACGCAAATGTCCTCGCCCAGGTGGAAAAACAGACGGGCAAGAAGGTCGTCACCGAGCGGCCCGCCAACCTTCTTCCTCCTGGAATGGAGACCTACCGCAAGCAGTGCGCGGAGAAGAGCCTCCCAACAGACGACGAGACCGTCGTCCTATTCGCTATGTTCCCGCAGCAGGTCCAGGATCTTCACAAGGCGAAGGCGAGCGGAAAATCCGCCGCTGCGCCGACAGCTGCACCGGCGGCCCCGGCTCCCAAAGCCGCGACGCCCGCGGCGGTTCACAGCTCTGCTACCCGCAAGCTCTTTGTCACCGTTGAAGGCCTCCGCCACGACGTGACCGTAGAAACCCTTGAGGGCTGAACGAAACCATGAACGCAGTCGCAAATCCCCCCGAAAAGCTACTGACCGAGTTCCTCGAGCCGAGCTTCGCCGACTGGCGCAAGCTGGTGGAATCAGAGCTCAAGGGCGCTGTGTTTGAAAAGAGGATGTATACGGAGACATACGAGGGAATTAAGCTCCATCCCATCTACAGGGCCGAAGACATCGCCGGCCTGCCGTTTGTGAACTCCTTCCCTGGATTTGCCCCATTTGTCCGCGGGTCAACTGCCAGCGGCTACCTGAAGCAACCATGGGAGGCCTCGCAGGAGATCGCGGTCTCGAGCCCGAGTGCCTTCAACGAGGCGGCGCGAAACTCCCTGGCCCGCGGTCTCAATGCGCTCAATATCGTTCTGGATCATGCCACGCGCAATGGCCAGGACCCCGACTGGGCCAAGCCCGGTGAGGTCGGCCTCGGTGGCCTCTCGATCGCGACCCTTGACGACCTCGCTCGCGCCTTGGATGGCATCGACCTCGACACCACCTCGTTGTTCGTCCGCTCGGGGGCGTCGGCACTGCCCTTCGCGGTGCTCCTAATAGCCTTGGCAAAAAGGTTGAAGAAGTCGCCCGCGAACCTGCGCGGCTGTATCGAAATGGACCCGCTCGGCGTGCTTGCCGGCGCGGGGCGGCTACCACAGTCGCTCAACGAGGCATACCGGGAAATGGCCGTCCTTACGAGATGGGCGGGCATCAACGCCCCTTCGCTGCGCACGATCTGCATCCACAGCCGCCCCTGGCATGAGGGCGGCGGGAGCGCCGTTGAGGAGCTGGCGTTCACGCTGGCTACCGCGCTCGAGTACCTGCGTGAAATGGAGCGGCACGGCCTGGACGTCGAGCAGGTCACACCGCGCGTCCGCTTTGCAGTCACGGTGGGCGAGCAGTTCTTCACGGAAATAGGCAAGATCCGCGCGTTGCGAATGCTCTGGTCGAGGCTCGTCGCTTCCCTCGGGGGAAGCGAGGCGTCGCAAAGGATCTCGCTGCACATCAGGACCTCCCTCTGGAACAAGACGGCGGTCGACCCCTATAACAACCTCCTTCGCGCCACGGTCGAGTCGTTTGCAGCGGTCATCGGCGGGTGCGACAGCCTGCAGGTCGGGGCTTTTGACGAGGTCGTCCGCAGGCCCGACGACTTCAGCCAGCGCATAGCCCGCAACACCCAGCTTGTCCTGCAGAAGGAATGCCAGCTCACGAGTGTCATCGACCCGGCCGGTGGATCCTGGTACGTGGAGTCCCTCACCTCGGAACTCGCAACCCGCGCCTGGGTGCTTTTCCAGGAGGTCGAAAGGCTGGGCGGCATGCGCGTAGCGATGGAGAAGGGCTTCCCCCAGCTTACTATTGCCGCCACGGCAGCGAAGAAGCTCAAGGCCGTGGCTCGCCGCAAGGACTCGATCGTCGGGGTCAATCAATACGCCAATCCCAAGGAAAAGCCGATTCCAGCGACGCCCCCAGTCGACGAGTCGTTCCACCGCCGACGCGCACAGCAGGTCGCTTCGCACCGGACATCCCTCGATGATGAGGCTAATGCGCTCGTCCTTAGGACGCTTTCCCGGGTCGTGGGACTTAAGGAGGACGACCTGATCGACACCTGCATTGAGGGTGTCACGGCCGGGGCAACCCTGGGCGAGATCACGCGTGCCATCCGAATCCAGGATGCGCCCGCGGCTCCCATAACGCCAATGTGCATAACCAGGGCGTCGGCGGGCGTGGAGCGTCTGAGGGCGGCCATGAACCGCCAGCCCGCGCCCGAGCAGGTCTTCCTGTGCAACATGGGGCCCCTCAAGGAGCACAAGGCTCGCGCCGACTTCTCGAGGGGATTCTTCTCAGTCGGGGGATTTGAGGTCATCTCGCCTGAGGGCCTGGCGACCCCGGAGGCCGCAGCGGAGGCCTTCGCCGCCTCCGAAGCCAGGATCGCCGTGATCTGCTCAATCGACGACAAATACCCCACCCTGGTACCCCCGCTTATCTCGGCCCTTCGGGCCAAAAGGCCTGGCGCGATCGTTGTTCTGGCAGGCTACCCAGCCGAGCAGGTCGAGGCCCACACAAAATCCGGCGTGAACGAGTTCATTCACCTGCGCGCCGACGCCCTAGAGGTGCTTTCCAAAATTCAAGCCCAGCTGGGCATTGCCTGATGAAGACCTATCCCGATTTCACCACCATCGCATTCGACAGCGCGCCGCAGACACTAAGTTACGCCGCTTGGCGGGAGCGCTTCGAGGCCGAGACGGGCGGCACCGTCGAGGAATGGGCCTTCAAGACGCTCGAGCAGATCGAGCTGAAACCCCTCTACACCAAAGCCGACCTGGCAGGATGCGAGCTCCTGGGCTCGATGCCCGGTATAGCACCGTTCATCCGGGGTCCCTACGGCTCAATGTACGTCACGAAGCCCTGGACGGTCCGCCAGTACGCCGGGTTCTCGACCGCCGAGGAGTCCAACGCCTTCTATCGCCGCAATATCGCCGCGGGCCAGCAGGGCCTCTCCGTGGCATTCGACCTGCCGACCCACCGCGGCTACGACTCCGACCATCCCCGCGCATTCGCGGACGTCGGAAAGGCGGGTGTCGCCGTCGACTCCATCGCGGATATGAAGATCCTTTTCAAGGACATACCCCTTGATCGCATTTCGGTCTCGATGACGATGAATGGCGCGGTCCTGCCTATCCTCGCCTTCTACATCGTGGCCGCCGAGGAGCAGGGCGTGAAGCTCGACCAGCTCGCGGGCACGATCCAGAACGACATCCTGAAGGAATACATGGTGCGCAACACCTACATCTATCCGCCGACGCCCTCAATGCGGATAATCGCGGACATCTTCTCCTTCACGTCGAAGTTCATGCCCAAGTTCAATTCCATTTCGATCTCGGGATACCACATGCAGGAGGCCGGTGCGACCGCCGACCTCGAGATGGCCTACACGCTTGCGGATGGTCTCGAATACGTCCGCACCGGCCTCAGGTCGGGCATCGACATCGATGCTTTCGCCCCCCGGCTTTCGTTCTTTTGGGCGCAGGGCAAGAACTACTTCATGGAGGTCGCGAAGATGCGCGCCGCCCGTGCGATATGGGCCAAGCTCATCAAGCAGTTCAACCCCAAGAACCCGAAGTCCATGGCGCTTCGAACCCATTCACAGACATCGGGTTGGTCGCTCACCGAGCAGGACCCGTACAACAACGTCGCCCGCACCTGCATCGAGGCGATGGCGGCCGCGCTGGGTCACACCCAGTCCCTGCACACGAACTCGCTCGATGAGGCCATCGCGCTCCCGACGGACTTCTCCGCCCGAATCGCCCGCAACACCCAGCTGCTCCTTCAGGAGGAGACCGGCATCTGCAAGGTGATCGACCCTTGGGGAGGTTCCTACTTTGTCGAGGCGCTTACGGACGCCATCATGCACCGCGCCTGGGGTCACATCCAGGAGATCGAGTCGCTTGGCGGCATGGCGAAGGCCATAGAGACCGGGCTCCCGAAGCTGCGAATCGAGGAGGCCGCCGCGCGCCGCCAGGCTCACATTGACTCGGGAAAGGAAGCGATCATCGGCGTGAACACCCTGCGCCTGGAGAAGGCGGAGCAGCTCGACGTGCGCGAGGTTGACAACTCCTCCGTCCGAGAGTCACAGCTAGAGCGCCTCCACCAGGTCAAGGCAGGCCGCGACAACGGGAGGGCCCAGGCCTCCCTCGCCGCGCTCGCGCGCTGCGCCGAGACCGGGGAGGGCAACCTGCTCGCCCTTGCGATCGAGGCCGCACGTGCACGCGCCACACTCGGCGAGATTTCCTTCGCGCTAGAGAAGCAATTCAACCGACACAAGGCTGTCATCCGTTCCGTGAGTGGAGTCTACCAATCCGAATTCGGCAGCGACCCGCAGATTCAGCAGGTCCGCCAGATCACCGACATGTTCGCCGAACGCCACGGGCGCCGCCCCCGAATCCTTATCGCGAAGATGGGTCAGGACGGCCATGACCGCGGCGCCAAGGTCGTCGCAACCGCCTACGCCGACCTGGGATTCGACGTGGACATAGGGCCCCTCTTCCAGCAGCCGGAGGAGGCCGCCAGGATGGCAGCCGAGAACGACGTCCACATTGTCGGGATCAGCTCGCTTGCGGGGGGCCACAAGACCCTGCTTGTGCAGCTCCGAGACGAGCTCAAAAAGATAGGCCGTGAGGACATCATGATCGTCGTTGGAGGGGTCATCCCCTCCCAGGACTATGAGTTCCTGAAGAGCAATGGCGCGGCGGCCGTGTTTGGCCCGGGGACGTTTATCCCCGACGCCGCAAAGGAGATCCTGGCGAAGCTCAGTCGGGCCCTGGAGTGATGAATGACTGCTCCCCAATCACCGGCCAATCAACCCTCATTCGCCAAAGACGGCGCAGGTCGCGGGCGTGGCTGCAGGCAACTCGGCCCATGACCCCCGACGGCCTCCACAACAAAAGAGCCGGACAGCTAACGGTGGACGACTACGTCGATGGCGTGATCGGCGGCGATCGCTCGCTGCTGGCGCGCGCCATCACTCTGGTCGAAAGCACCTCCCGCCGCCACGAGGCGGTGGCACAAGAGGTGCTCAATCGCCTGCTTCCGCGTACGGGTCGTGCCAAGCGCGTCGGCATCACGGGGGTTCCGGGGGTGGGGAAAAGCACCTTCATCGAGTTTCTGGGCACGTATCTCGTCGGTCGCGGCGAGAAGGTGGCGGTTCTAACGATTGATCCCACAAGCGCCCGGTCTGGCGGCAGTATCCTAGGTGACAAGACGCGCATGGAGAAGCTCTGCCAGTTGCCCGATGCTTTCATCCGGCCGTCGCCTTCGGGGCTTAGCCTCGGCGGGGTTGCCCGGCGCACGCGCGAGACGATGCTCCTCTGCGAAGCGGCGGGGTTCGGGACTGTGCTGGTCGAAACGGTAGGCGTAGGCCAGTCGGAGATCACCTTGCGCTCAATGGTGGACTTTTTCATGCTCCTAATGCTGCCCGGGGCCGGTGATGAGTTGCAGGGCATCAAGAAAGGCATCGTGGAGATGGCTGACCTGGTCGCCATCAACAAGGCCGACGGCGACAACCGCCTGCGCGCCGAGATGGCCCAGAGGGACCAGGAGGCCGCACTCCACTACCTGCAGTCCGGCACGCCGGGCTGGAAGACCGAGACCGTTCTATGCGCGGGCCTTACCGGCCAGGGGGTTCCGGAGCTCTGGGAGCGCGTCGAACGGTTCTACGCGGAACTGGGCCCGAGGGGCACGATTGCCCGGAGGCGCCAGGAGCAGTCGCTTTCGTGGATGGACAGCCTGATCCAAGACGAGCTCAAGCAACGGTTCTATGACGATCCGCGCGTGCTCTCGGTGCTGCCGATGCTCCGCGACAAGCTCATGAGCGGCGAAATCACCGCGGTGCGCGCCGCGGCCCAGCTCCTAGACCTTCACCAGCACCAACAGTCTCCCCAAAAACCATGATCCAGAAAATTGACCACCTTGGAATAGCGGTTAAGTCGCTCGACGACGCCGTAGCCTATTACGAAAAGGCGCTTGGCCTTAAATGCGAGCACCGCGAGGAGGTCGCCTCGCAGAAGGTCCGAACAGCATTCTTCCGATGCGGAGAGGTGCACATCGAGCTCCTGGAGCCCACGGACCCCGAGAGCCCGATCGCGAAGTTCCTGGAGAAAAACCCCGCCGGCGGAATCCACCACGTCGCATTTGGCACCGACGACGTCCAGGGGCAGCTAAAGCAGGCCTCGGGTGCCGGCGTGAGGCTCATCAACGAGAGCGCGTTCGAGGGCGCAGGAGGCAAGCTGGTTGCGTTCCTCCACCCCAAGTCCACCTACGGCGTCCTGACGGAGCTTTGCATGCCAAAGCCGTTCTGAAGCAGCCGCGAAGCTAACAATTAACCCGCATTCCTCGACCTCGCCCCTCTTATGGCCATCAACAAAGAATTGCTGAACGAACTGGAATCCAGACGCGCCACCGCCCGAGCAGGGGGCGGCGAGGACAAGCTGAAGGCGCGCCGCGACAAGGGCCTTATGACGGCGCGGGACCGCCTCGGCGCGCTCTACCAGACCGGCACCTTCCAGGAATGGGGCATGCACGCCGACCACGACTGCCACAATTTCGACCTCCAGAGGAAGTCCCTCCCCGGCGACGGCGTCATCACGGGGACGGGCCTGGTGGAGGGCCGCACTGTAGCTGCATTTAGCCAGGATTTCACAGTCGGGGGCGGAGCTCTCGGCCGCATTCACTCGAAGAAGATCTGCGACATCATGGATTTCGCCATGAGGTCCGGCTGCCCGATCGTCGGGTTCAACGACTCGGGCGGAGCCCGCATCCAGGAGGGAGACGACTCGCTCTCCGGCTACGGGCAGGTGTTCTTCCGGAACGTCCTCGTTTCGGGCGTGGTCCCCCAGATCGCGATCGTCGCGGGACCCTGTGCGGGAGGGGCCGCCTATTCCCCGGCGCTCATGGATTTCATCATCATGGTGAGGGGAAGCGGCACCATGTTCATATGCGGCCCTGAGGTCATCCAAGCGGTGACCGGCCAGAAGTGCACCATGGAGGAGATCGGCAGCGCCACGGCCAATGCCAGCGTAAGCGGCAATGTTCACTTCATCGCCGAGAACGATGCCGACGCCGTGCGGATATTGAAGAAGCTGCTGTCGTACCTACCGTCAAACAACCTGATGGATCCACCCCACACGCCGACTCCCCAGGTCAACCTCGCTCCGGACCCCGAGATGAACAACCTCGTGCCGGACAACAGCAAGGATCCGCTCGACGTCACTAAGGTCATCGCCCGCCTGGTCGACGACGGAGACTATCTGGAGGTCATGAAGGAATGGGCCAAGAACGTGGTGATCTGCTTTGCCCGCATACAGGGCATAGTGGTCGGGATCGTCGCCAACCAGTCGGCAGTAAAGGCAGGCACGCTCGACATCGACGCCTCCGACAAGACCGCGCGGTTCATCCGCTTCTGCAACGTCTTCAACATCCCGATTGTCAACCTGGTGGACGTCCCCGGCTTCCTGCCCGGGGTCCAGCAGGAGCGTGGCGGCATCATTCGCCACGGGGCAAAGATGCTCTTTGCCTATGCCTCGGCCACCGTGCCGAAGATCACCGTCATCATGCGGAAAGCCTATGGCGGCGCCTACCTGGCCATGTGCAGCTCGGACATGGGAGCGGACGCGGTTTATGCCTGGCCCAGCGCCGAGATTGCGGTCATGGGGGCCGATGGCGCGGTGAAGATTCTCTACAAACGCGAGATCGCCGCGGCTGCGGACCCCAAAAAGGAAGAGGCAAAGCTCGTGGCCGAATACCGGGCGAAGTTCTGCTCGCCCTATGAGGCGGCAAAAAAGGCGATGATAACCGACGTGATTACCCCCGCCGAAACGCGCGCGGCCGTTGCCCTTGCCCTCCGCAACACCCTGAGCAAGCGCGAGACCCGGCCGGCCAAGAAACACGGCACCATACCGATGTGACGGACCAATCCACTCATAAAATGAGCCAATCCACATCCCCCGCACCGGACTTGACGCGAGCCGAGGCAGACCTGGGCAAAGCGCTCGTCTTGCTGAACCGTGTTGTGGCACGGATCGACGACGCGGCACGGCGCGACGAGGTCCAGGCCTCGCTTCGCCAGGCTGCAGGATTCATAGAGTCGGCCCGCCAGGCCCACGAAGGTCCCCGGTCCCCCGCCCCGCTCGGCGTCCAGAGGGCCTCCACGAACGTGGATCCGCTGGTCGTCGGCATCATCGCCGCGGCCATATCGGCTCACTTCGACCGACCCTACAGGCTCGTGTCGGTGCAGCAGGTAAGCGTGCCTGTGGTCCCTCATCTCAATGTGTGGGCCGTCGAAGGCCGCACCCAGATCTTCATGTCACACCGGGTCCGCTAATAACCATTCAATAGCATGATCAAAAGACTACGCGTTACCGTGGACGGGAAAAGCTACGACGTCACTGTCGAGCTTCCCGAGGAGTCGTCACCAGCCGCCGCCCCTGCATCGGCTCCGATTTCCTCGCCCCCGCCCCCCACTTCCCAAGCCGGAGGCACGCCCCCCGCGCAGGCGAACCCGGCACCCACACCCCCGCCCTCCCCGGCCCCAAAGGCGTCCGCACCAAGTGGGCCCGGAGCCGTGCCAAGCCCGCTGTCGGGCCGCGTCACGGCAGTGGTGGTGACGATCGGGCAGGAGGTGGCGGAAGGCAGCCACCTTGTAACCCTAGAGGCCATGAAGATGAACACCTTTGTCTTCGCTCCAAAGAGCGGAAAGGTCACCGCCATCAACGCCGAGGTCGGCGCCGTTGTCGACGAGGGCCAGACGCTCGTAACTATCGGATGAAGGCAACCTCGATCGAATCTCGGGCCGACGGCGCGGCCCGACGCGTGTCGGTTGCCGGCGACTGGAGGATCGTCGAGTACGGCCAAGTCGGATCGACGAATATTGTCGCCTCGAAGCTGCCGGCGTGGCACGCGGTGCGAGCCGCTACCCAATCCGCGGGCCGCGGCCGGTTCCAGCGCACATGGGTCTCCGATCTCGGAGGGCTCTGGCTCTCGGCTGTAGTGCCATTAGGCCCAAAACGTGCGCAGAACCAAACGCTACCCCTAGTGGCGGGGCTTTCCATCATTGAGGCATTGAAAAAGCTAGGCGTCGCGGATGCGCGCCTGCGCTGGCCCAATGACATCATGGTCGGCGACAAGAAGCTTGCCGGGCTCCTGGTCGATTGCTTTTCGCCGCGGCTGGCGGTCGTCGGCATTGGCATGAACGTGACCAACCGGCCATCCGACCAGGACCCATCGCTCACCAAGACCGCAACGCGCCTTGCGGACCTCCTCGAGAGCGTGCCAGCCATCGAGTCAGTGACGGAGACCCTGCTATGCTGCCTCCAGTCCTCGGTCGAGGTTCTGCTTTCGCGTGGGTTCGGGGCGCTCGCCCCCCGGGTCAACCAACTCTGGTGTGGCCAGCGGCGTGTGAGGGTGCAGCTCGACGCGAGTGAGCACACAGGGAAATTCATAGGCGTCGACGGCACAGGCCGGCTCCTGGTGGAGGGCGACCAAGCGACGGTGCGCGCGTTTGAGTCGCACGAGGTGCTGATGTTGCGGGAAATTTAAGCAATCCAAGAGCATGAATTCATATCCGATACTAACGGCCGCCGAGGCGGCAGACCTCATCCAGGACGGCCAGACCGTCGCCTTCAGCGGGTTCACGCCCGCCGGCGCGCCCAAGGACGTGCCCAAGGCAATTGGCGAGCGAGCCAAAAAGTTCCACGCGGAGGGGAAGCCCTTCCAGATTGGGGTCATAACCGGCGCCTCGACCGGGCGCTCGCTCGACGGGTCGCTGGCCCTGGCCGACGCCGTGAAGTTTCGCACGCCCTATCAGTCGGACCCCAACCTGCGCAAAAGCATCAACGAGGGCCGCACCCAATTCTTTGACATGCACCTCTCCATGGCGCCGCAAAACGTGCGCTACGGTTTCCTGGGGCCGGTGCATGTGGCCGTGATCGAAGCCTGCGATGTCTCGGATTCTGGGGAAATAACGCTCACGTCCTCGGTCGGCGCGGCGCCGACCTACGCGCGTATGGCCGACAAGATAATCATCGAGTTGAACAAGTTCCATCCCGACTTCCTGCGCGGGGTGCATGACATCTACGAGCCCGAGGACCCGCCGTACCGAAACCCGATCCCGCTCTTCCGGCCTTCGGACCGGATCGGCGCGCCTGTAATAAAGGTGGACCCCAGGAAGATCGTGGGTGTCGTTGCGACCAACGCAGCGGACGAAACCGGCTCCTTTAGCGAGATAGCGGAAACCACAGCCAAGATTGGCCTCAACGTGGCAGAGTTCCTGGCGACCGAGATCCGCCGCGGGTTGATTCCCAAATCCTTTCTCCCAATCCAGTCCGGCGTCGGCGACACGGCCAACGCCGTCCTTAAGGCCATGGGGGACAACAAGGACATACCCGTCTTCGATATGTATACGGAGGTGATCCAGGACGCCGTGATCGAGCTCATGCGCACCGGGAAGATTCGGTTCGCCAGCGGGTGTTCGCTCACCGTCACGAACGCGGTCCTCAAGGACATCTACGCCAACATCGAGTTCTACAGGTCGAAGTTCGTGCTTCGCCCGCAGGAGATCAGCAACAGCCCGGAGATTGTCCGCCGCCTCGGGATCATCTCGGTGAACACCGCGATCGAGGTGGACCTTGCGGGCAACGTTAACAGCACGCACGTCTTCGGTCGCAGCATGATGAACGGCATCGGCGGCTCCGGCGACTTTGCCCGGAACGCGTTCCTTTCGATCTTCACCTGCCCGTCGACCGCCAAGGGCGGCAAGATCAGCACGATCGTGCCACTGGTGAGCCACATGGACCACAGCGAGCACTCGGTGCAGATCATCGTCACCGACCAGGGCATTGCCGACCTTCGCGGCAAGAGCCCGACACAGCGCGCCGAGACCATCATCAGCAATTGTGCGCACCCTGACTACCGCGACCTGCTGCGGGAATACGTCCGCATGGCCGGCACGGCACACTCCCCAATGACCCTGGCCTCGGCATTCACCTTCCACCTCGAGTTCGCTAAGAGCGGCGATATGCACAAGGTGAACTGGGACACCCACCTCAAGGGATAACCGGTCCAAGGGGGGTGGCTCGCGCGGCCAAGAAACAAGACCCCTTTATCTGGTCCATAAGACCCGGCCGGATTCCTGCCCTACGCTAGGGCCTCCTCAGCGGATTGCCCGGAGAGAACGGGCCAATCCCGCCCCGGAAGCGATTGGTGTACACAGAACGCACTTGCGGTTGAAACGGTGTAGCCCTCGAATCGCCGCGTATCTTCGTTCTTTGTCCTGTTTCCGAGGTCGCAGGGAAGGCCGTTAGAATCGGCCACAGTAGCGCTGCGGTATCGCATCACAGACCCCAACTGCAGGATGTTTTCCTCCAGGGCATTTGGATTTAACCCCAAGCGCAGTGGAGCTAGCAGCCGGCAGCAAAGCCAATCAGGGCGCAGGCCCGGGTGAAGGCGAGGGGCGAGTATGTCCAGGGAGCTCCGGATTCATCCGGAACGCCAAGGCACCAAATGCGGAGTCCGAACATCTGCCCCAAGGGAAACTCACAGCGCTGGCGCGGGTGCGCGTGCCGGCGAGAAACCTTCATCGCATCAATGAAGGGTGAGAGTGGAAGCGATGGGCGCGGTGTGCCGGCAAAAATGCCCCGGCAGCCGAAGGCCCACTTTTCTGCTCTTCCCATTACAAAATAGGAGCAGAAATGATTAACCAGCAGCCGGCGCGTTTTTCGCGCAGGTACCTTATAACATTGGCCGCGGCCCTCGCGGTTACGCCGTTCTCCCTGCACGCGCAGGCCGACGTGCAAATCCAGGACCAATATGTGGTCTCGGCATCACGCACACCCCAAGACCCGGGGTATACGCCGAGCAACGTGTCCTCACTCTCCCTGCCGTCCCTTGACAGCGCGCAGGTGCCCGACTTGCGCACAGCCCTATCGGAGACCCCGGGCGTGGTTGTCGCAAACAGTGGTGCGGTCGGCTCGCAGAGCTCGATCTTCCTCCGCGGGGCAAACTCCGACCTGACCCTGTTCGTGGTCGACGGAGTGCGCCTGAACACGGAGAACATCTCCTACGCCAACTTCTTGGGAGGCGCGAATCTCGCCGGCCTCGACCGCATCGAGGTCCTCCTCGGGCCCCAGAGCACGCTCTATGGAAGCTCGGCCATGGGCGGAGTGATCCTTCTGGAAACCGCCCGCGGCTCGGGAAGCCCGTCGGGGATACTCTCGGCGTACGCCGGATCCTTCGGAAGCTACGGCGCGGAGGCTTCCGTGGAGGGTGGCGCGGGCACTGTTGGATACAGCGCAGCCATATCCCACGAGCAGACGGACAACGACCGCCCCTACAACCGGTACCGCAACTGGAACTATTCCACCCGCCTGGAGGATGCGTTCGCGCCGTGGCTCACGGCCGGCGTCACCCTGCGCGGGCAGGTGGGAAACTACGAGGAGCCAGGACCCGTTCCGGAGACACCCCCGCTCGGAGATATCTCGGCGACCACGGACCTGGCCACCGTCTATGTCGAGGCTCACCAGGGCGACCAGTTCCGTTCGCGGCTGACCGCGGCATGGTACCAGGACGAGTACACCTACAATGACGGCACCCCGTACGACTTCTACTACGCCCGCAACACGCGCGAGATCCTGGACTGGCAGAATACCTGGGAGGCCACCAGGTGGGCGGAGTTGGTCGCAGGAGTGAATGCCGAGTCGTCCTATTACGATTCGGATGGCATCACAGCGGACCATTCCCTGGCCGAGTACTTCTCGTCGACGCTTCGCCCCGTGTCCGAAATCGAGCTGATCGCGGGGCTGCGCCACGATCACTTCGACACGGCAGGTGACTCGACCACGTGGCGCACGGGCCTTGCCTACATCCCCGCCAAAGGCACCAAGCTGAGGGCCACATACGGCACGGGCTTCAACGCCCCCACCCCAAGCGATGTCTACGGCGAGGCTCCCTACATCCTTCCCAACCCATCCATACAACCGGAGAAATCCAGGGGCTGGGACGCAGGCATCGACCAGACTCTCTTAAACGGCAGCCTCACCCTGAGCGGGACCCACTTTGAGAACCATTTCAGCAACCTGCTTGAGTACGAGGTGGAGAACCCGGTCACCTACGCCGGAGAAGAGATCAACATCGATAGGGCCTCGACAAGCGGTTTCGAGTTCGAGGCAAATGCCAAGCTTGGCACCGCCACAGCGGCCCGGCTTGGGTACACCTACCTCCAGGCACTCGACGACGTAACCGACACCCGGCTGATCCGTCGCCCGCGCCATACACTCGACTCAAGTATGGAGACCCAACTCGCCAAGCAGTGGGTGGTCGGGGCGGGGGTTCACCTGGTTGCCGACCGCGTCGATGGAATCTACCTTCCTGCGCAGTTCGGCGGGTACACCACCCTCCGCTTCTATACCCAATACAAGCTGCGTCCCAATCTGTTCTTCAAGTTGCGGGTGGAAAATGCACTGGACCGGACTTATCAGGAGGTCGCGGGATATCCTGCGTTGCCGCGGGGGATCTACGGGGGCGTCGAATGGCGCTTCTAGGCGCCCGTCTCGCGTGCGCGCAGCTCGATCTACGGTTGCCCCACCCCTCCTAATGGCGAACTATCACCTTGGGCATATCCCCCACGTACGCCTAACGCTTCCCGCGAGCCGCCTTAGAATTGAAGCAAGGACACTCATTCCACCACGTATGGATTCCTAGCAAGACCGCAGTAGCCGAAGTCCCGCTGGCTCCACCCATCCTCGTTCTGAAAACCCGCGGGAAGGAAAGGTCAATCAACCAGAGAATTGTCGACAAACTAAAATGCGCCCGGAACGCGCACCAAAATTTTTGGAAAGCGGTGATAAGGCGCGACCCTTCGCGCAACCACACCTGCGCGCTGCCCACATTGAGTGACGTAATTAACCACCGAGCTGAAAAGGGCGCGCGGACTTCACTGAAACGCTGAAACGTTCGCGGGCATCAAGGCCCGTGCGCGCGATATCGAAGCTGTCGTGCCCTAGCAGCGCGGACACAGCGGTCATTATCTCGGGAACAGCCGCGGCGAGCGTCTCAGGTGTGTTGGGCGCTATGCCCCGGTCGTTGACGATCAGTTCGAAGCCGGTCCTGCTGAACCTTATTGCACCGGGAAACGCCTCCTCGATCAAGACGGCCGCCTGCCCCGCTGCCCTGAAGGCCTCAGCCACTCGCTCGGCATTCGAGCCTGGGAGCACGGTCTTTCTCCTGTGCAACACTCCCCAGACACCCCGTTGGTTGTCCAACGCAAAGTCCGCCTCATGTCCCACTGCGATGACTCCCGGGCCGTCGGGAACGTGCAGAAGCTCGGCGACATCGACAAGGAGGACGCCCGGCACGGACTGGGTGGCGACCCACTTGTGGAACAGGTCCACCACCTTGGCTGGGTCGAGGCCAAGGGGTCCGTCGACGGGAAATTTGACAATCAGGTGTTGGAGTTCCAGCGCCATGTTTTGGGTAAGGGAAGCGGACGGGCCAGCCATCAGGATCCAGTGGCCAGCGGGGTCGGCGCCGAGCGCAACCGGTTGTAGCACCCGTGAACCGCCTCGATGAAGAGCTGCGCCTCAGCAATCCGGTGGTGCGCCGTGTCGGCCGTGAATCTTTCCCCGCGGGCCGCATGGGCGGCAAAAAAGTAGTTTGCAAACTTCGGCCCGACGAACGGGTCGAAAAATATCTGTGTGTCGAAGAAGCGCTCCTTGAACTCGGCTGCGATCTCGTCCGGGTCATTGGAGACATCGTCATACTGGACCTGCACGAGCGCCTTGGCGGCGCGCACGAACGCCTTGCATGCGGTCTCGCCGGCGGCCTGGGCCGCCTCGCGGTCGAGGTCCAGGCCCGCCTCGAAAACCAGGCGCTCCGCCGCGGTCATTTCAAACTGGTAGCGGCTGACAACCTCGCCGGCGCACTCTCCTATACCAATGTCGCCGATGCTGTACTGCCTGGGATCGCCCCAGTCGGAGTAGAAGCTGGGCTCTGCCTCGTGGGTGGGGATATTCTGCGCCAGCGGCTCGAGCAGCTCACGGATGGGCCCCTTCCCCACCCGCTTCACAAAGGCATAGAACGCCTCATCCCTCTGCCTGTTGATGACGAAATACTGTGTGATGCGGTCCACAACCTCCGGCGCGCGCTTCGAGGGGATCGCTATGATGGGAAGCCCGTAGGAACCCGCATTGTTCTCCCACTGGCCGCCTAGCACCACCTGGAAGTGCGGTATCTTGTATCCGTTGATCGTGCGACTCACGCCGTAGAAGCCAATGTCTGCCACATGGTGGCAGCCGCACGAGTTGAAGCAGCCGCTCACCTTCACGTGGAGTCCCTTGATCGCCTCGTCAAGCTGGTAGCTCTTGGCAAGAAGGCGATTCCGGAGCTCGCCCCCCAAGCCGCGGGAAGATGATATACCAAGCTTGCAGGTGTCGGTTCCGGGGCAGCTTACGATGTCGACGATGCTTTCCGCGCCCGGCTGCCCGAGGCCGGCTGACGCGAGGTCACGGTACAGCGCCGGAACATCGGACTTGCTGACCCAACGGATGAGGAAATTCTGCTCCACCGTCGTGCGGACACTGCCCCTCGTGTACTTTGCGACGATGTCCGCCAACGCACGGAGCTGGTCGGCATTGATGTCGCCCAGTGGAAGGGTTACCGAGGCCGTCACGTATCCCTGCTGGCGCTGGTCGCGAATATTGCTGCGCACCCACTTGCTGAGGGCCTCGTCCCCGTTTAGGGCGGGCAGTTGGCCCGGCGGGCGCAGCGGCCCCTCGGCCTCCTGCTCGGCCCCTTTCACCATATCGTGCCAGCGCGGGTCTTCACGGAGCTCCTTGCGGACGGAAAAGACCTCCTCGCGAAACCTCTCGATGCCCCACTTGTCGACCAGAAACTTGATTCGCGCGGCGTTGCGGTTCTTTTTCTCGCCGTGCTTCCCGAACACACGGCATACCGCCTGGGTGAGCGGGAGCATCTCCTCCACTGGTGCGAATTCCGTCAGCAGCCGGGCCTGGCGCGGCACGGGGCCGAGACCGCCACCCACCACAATCTTGAACCCGCGCTGGAGCCGGCCGTCGACTTCGCGGACCTCGGCGACAAAGCCAATGTCGTGCATCTGGGTCAGGCCGCAGGCGTGCTGGGCGCATCCGCTGAAGGCCGGCTTGAACTTGCGCCCGAACTCCATCGTGTCCGGGTGCCCCATCAGAAACCATGCCAGGGCAACAGAATAGGGCCCTATGTCAAACGCCTCGTCCCTGCAGACGCCGGCCAGCGGGCACGCGGTGACATTGCGCACGGCGTTGCCGCAGGCCTCGCGTGTCGTGATGCCCACCGAGGCTAGCCTGCGCATGATTGACGGGCCGTTCTCGATGTGGATGAAATGCAGCTGGAAATCCTGCCGCGTGGTGACATGAGCGATGCCGTCGGAATACTCCTCGGCAAGCTCCGCCATGACCTCGAGCTGCCTGGGATTGAGACCGCCACCCGGGATCTTGATCCGCAGCATGCCCGGGGCGTCCCACATCGTGCCGGGGCCCTTCGTCGGCCTGTCCGCAAACGGAAGCTTTCTGCTCTCGGTGCCGTCGTAGCGCTGTCCGTTGTCGTAGCGCTGTCCATAGGCACCGCGGCGTAAGCGGGTCTCGGCAAACACCTTCTCGTCGATCTTGCCCTGCTTGCGCAGCTCGATCTCCGTTTCAAATTGGTCCACTTCGCTTCCGATGGGCTCTGGCAACTTGCCCTTGAAGCGCTCTTTCCAGATGGCGTCGCTGGCTTTCATGAGAATGGCTGAAATTATTTGCTGCTGAGGGTTGTGACGCGGAGCCCGCTACGCTCGGTGGAAATTGCACTGGCGTGGATCGACTGCGTCTGTTTTGTATTCGTTCCCCCGATTTTCTTCAATGGCAAGTAATCATTCAACGAGGGTTTATGACACGATTCTAGGCCTGCTTTCGAGCGAGGACAACCCGACGCCGCTGGTTCAGCTGCACCACGTGGTTCCCTTCCGCCACGCCCGCGTCTATGCTAAGCTTGAATGGTATAATCCCTTCGGCGCGGTCAAGGATCGGGTCGCGGCGAACCTGATTCGGGATGCCGAGGCGCGCGGCAAGCTGGCTAAAGGCAATAGCCTGGTCGAGGCCACCTCGGGCAACACGGGACTCGGACTGGCGATGATGGGAAACATCAAGGGCTACCCGCTGAGGACACCTCTCTCGATGGCGATACCCCTCGAGAAGCGCACTGTCCTCCGGTTCTTCGGCGCCGAAGTCCAGGAGCTTGACGACTCGCTTTGCCCGGCTCCCGGCGCGCCCGAGGGCTCGATTGCCGTGGCCCACGAGACGGCAGCCAAGGAACCCGGCTTCGTGCTGCTCGACCAATACGCCAACCTGGCCAACCCGGAGGCGCACTTCCTGACGACCGGACCTGAGATCTGGCGGCAGACCGAGGGAAAGATCACCCATTTTGTCGCGTGCCTGGGCACCGGCGGAACGATCACGGGCAACGGCCGCTTCCTCAAAGGCAAGAATCCGGCGGTCAATGTGCTCGCCGTGTACCCCGAGGAAGGGCACGACATCCCCGGAGTCAGGAGCAAGCGCCAGCTCGAGCAGACGAGGCTCTACTTCCCCCAAGAGTATGATGACGGCGTTGAGGTCACGAACCGGGAGGCCTACGACCTGTGCCTGCGCCTAAACCGCGAGGAAAGTGTTATCGCGGGGCCAAGCTCGGGCTTGGCCCTCGCGGGGGCGCTCAAGCTCGTGCCGGACGAGCCCGGCGTCGTCGCGGTGGTCATTTTCCCGGACAACATCTTCAAGTACGCGTCCTCCGTTTGCCGGCACTTTCCCGACCTCTGCCCGCCGCCAAGCGGCACAGGTGCGGCAGCGGGCGCCCCGAGCCCCGCGGAGCAGTTCCTGGAAGAGATGGTCGAGAACCTGAAGAATCCCTTCGACTCTGTGTCGGTTGACGAGCTTGCGACCGAGCTGAACGGGGGCCCTTCAAGGCCCGTCGTGCTGGACGTCCGCCCCACGAACCAGTTCGTGGACGTTCGGATCCCGGGTTCCATAAGCCTGCCCCAGACCGAGCTTTCCCGGCGCAAGGACGAGCTGCCTGCCGACCGCAGCACGCCGATCGTCATGGCGTGCGCAATTGGGAAATTCTCAAAGCCGACCACGCTTTATCTCAAGTCGCTTGGCTACCGCAACGTCAGAAGCCTCAAGGGCGGAGTCAATGAGTGGGTGCGCAAGCAGAGGCCGACAATCCAAGGGAATCCACACGGCCCAACTTAGGCCGTGATGAGGATCGAGGCCGTCTGAGCACCGCTGCCGCAGACCCGGGTCCGAGATTTGAACCCCGATTCTAAGCGTCAGCGGACATCTTCTGCAGTTTTGGTCAATATACGCTTAACAATCACACAAAGAGGGCACAACTGATGCCCACAGGTCAGGGAGATCGGGCTGCCTCTTGCTGCTGGTTCTGCCTTGCCGAACTCGAAGGAAACCGGCTCAAGGCGTCCGCTTATAGCGGTCCCTAAATCCCTGGGTCGCCTGTAAGGGCGCGCCGGCTATCGGCCCCTCGCGATCGGAACCGGCCAGCGCCAATAGGGTCTGCGTGTCATGTAAACACCCTATACCGCGGAGCCGAAGCACGAGATACCATGCCCCACGGCTCCTTCCGACGATGTCTCCAAATTCTAGACTGTCATGCCGCTATTGCGGCCAGGACCACCGCATCGTCGGCCTTCAGTCCGGAGAAAAGGCTCACTGCGTGCGCTGCGGCACCGTTCTGGCGCAGCGCTCGCGACTGGGGCCCGACACCGCCCTTGTCTTTTCGATTACCGGGCTAGTCCTCGCCCTGCCTGCAGCATTCCTCACGTTTGTAAGCGCGGGCAAGCTAGGGGCTGTTCGAATAAGCCTCCTTTTCACAGGGGTGGGAAGCCTCTGGGACGGCGGAATGCGGTCACTGGCCGTGCTCGTCTTCCTATGCGGCTGGCTCATTCCGTTTACCCTGCTTTGCGTACTGGCGACGGCGGGCTGCCGGTCTCGGTTGAGCATTGCAATCGACCCGGCAGGATTCCTGTCCCGGTCGTCCCGAGTCCTCGAGCATTGGGCAATCCCCGAGGTTCAGGTCCTGGCTGTCCTCGTCGCCTTCATGAAGCTGGGCAGTGTTGTAAACGTAACGATTGGACCGGGATTCTGGTGCTATTGCGCAATGGCAGTCTCGCTTCTAATTGCACAGCACAGTTTTGATTTAGACACGCTCGCGGCGTGCACCCGTGCCACCGGGGCCGGTTCCGCAAGACCTTCATGAAAAGGATCTTCTCTTCCTTCAGGTTCCAGAGCAGATCCACCGCATCCGCGTTGGGTTTGGCCGCCGCCATCATGCTCATTCCGGCAAACCTGCTTCCGGTACTGAGCACCGAAAGCTCCGGAAGCAACACGAGCAATACGATTGTCTCCGGTGTAATCGAGCTTTGGCGGCAGGGCCTGTGGGCTCTCGCGCTCATTGTGTTCACGGCCAGCGTCGTCATTCCGGTCCTCAAGGTGCTGGGCCTAAGTTGGCTGCTCCTGAACGCTCGGCGGGGCGTCCCACGGGATCCGCAGCGCCTGACCAGGATCTATGCGGCCCTCGATTTCATAGGGCGCTGGTCGATGCTTGACGTGTTCCTGGCTGCATTTCTGGCCGGCTTGGTGCGATTCGGCGAATTTTCGACCGTGACGCCCCGAAGCGGCATCGTCGCGTTCGCCGCGGTGGTCGTGCTGACCATGCTCGCCACCAAGGCGTTTGACCCGCGCGTGTTCTGGCAACCTCTCGATGTCTCCCAACAGTGAACCCCGCGCCCGCCCCAATAGTCTCCCGCAAGCACGCATTCCCACTCATCTGGGTCGTTCCATTGATCGCGATGGCAATCGTGGCCTGGATGGGCATCAGCGAACTGCGCGACCGCGGAACCGAAGTCACCATTGACTTCGCGGACGGTTCGGGCGTCGAGGCCGGAAGAACAGTACTTGAGTACAAGGGCGTTGCGGCAGGCACGGTAGAGTCGGTCGAGCTCAGGCCAGGCCTTGTGGGAGTAAGTATTCGCCTTCGACTGAAAAGGAACGCCTCCGCGCTCGCCAATTCGGGTGCACGCTTTTGGATCGTGCACCCCGAGATCAGCTTCGCAGGGGTCAATGGACTAGATACCCTGGTCACGGGCGTACGCATCAACGTGCTGCCGGGCACCGGGTCTCCGTCGAAGCACTTCAAGGGTCTCGACAAGGCGCCGGCGCCGGATGTTGTCGACCAGGGCCGGACTTTCATCCTGCAGAGCGAAAAGCTAGGATCGCTCACCTCGGGAGCCCCGGTCTTCTACCGCGAGTTCAAGGTGGGCAAGGTGGAGGCCAGTCGCCTTTCCGACAATTCAACCTCCGTTCTCATCCGCATTCACGTTGACGCACCCTATGGCGACCTAGTGCGCACAAGCACGAAGTTTTGGAACACGGGTGGATTTTCATTCAACGTGAGCCTCTTCGGGGGCGCCCAGTTTAAGGACACGTCGCTTGAATCACTGGTCACGGGCGGCGTCGCGTTCGCCACCCCCGATACGGGCCCACTCGCGCCCGCTGCTCCAAGCAATGCCCAATTCACCCTCGCATCCGAAGCCGACAAGGAATGGTTGAAATGGAGCCCGAAGATTCCCATGACATCGCCCGACACGGCCGCGGATTCGCAGCCGAAGGACCGGATTTTGAAGGAGATTATAAAGCCCTAGGAATGCCAAGCCTCCTGCCCTCACCCGCCCAGGGGGACAGATACCAGCCACAAAGACCCCCGAAACATCGCCGTCGAAACTCGGCGCGGTCACGCCCTGGGTTTTCTGCTCCGCAGAAAAGGCCTCTCGAGGATCAAATGGAAGCCGAACGCAAGCGGCAAAAGCGCTGTGGGGACCAAGACAAAATACACCAGCGCCTGCTCCCAGAAACCCAGCGCGATAGGCTGCACGACAGCCACGCACAAATTTATCAAGACCTCGTGCAAAAGATAGAGAGAATAGGAAAACCCGCCGATCCACACCAGCGGAGGCCAAGAGAAAAAGGCCCTTGCCGCCGGATCCTTCAAGGCGCACATCAAAAGGAAAAATCCGAGGAGGGTCGATGGCAGGATCCGCGACGGAGTCAGGCTGTACGAGCGCGTGAAAATGACCACTAGGATGATCGAGGATACCAAGCCCGCCCGCCAAAATGCCAGTGGGAGCTCCCGCGCGCCCGACCCCTGCACGCGTGTGCCCATCCACGCGGCGAGGATCCCAAGGGCAAAAAGCGGAAGATAAAGCGGAAGGGGTCCAATGGCGACGGACGCCGTGTTTCCTAGGTGAGGCTTAAGCAGGAAGAAGGCCGCCGCGATGAGCACCGATCCGGCAAGCAGACCCGATGGCTTGAAGCGCCCCAGTGCATACAACATGAGCGGAAGCGCGAAGTACCAGCGGGCCTCAAGGGCCAGGGTCCAATAGCTGGAGTTTAGATAGACCCGGCCCCAAAACAGAAACATAGCGAGGGTTTGTAGCGGACCGGCCGGGATGGTGACGGGCTGCGCGGAGGCAAACGGCTCGATCGAACGGGCCCTGATCACCAGGCCTACGCCGATGAATATGAGCATTGCGCCCCACGCCGGCGGCACAATGCGCCGCACCCTGTGCCAAGCATACCTCCTCCAGGCTGCGCCGTCGGCCGGCTGCCTTAGGATCGGGAATGCAAGGCAGAAGCCCGAGAGCGCAAAGAAGACCTCGACTCCAAGGCATCCAAAAAAGAAGACGTGAGGCGCCACCGCGAGACTGGACCCGGCGATAAAGATGCAGCCGGCGCAGTGGTGCAGTACCACGGCCATGCAGGCGAAGCCCCGAAGGCCGTCGAGCGAGCGAAAGTGTTCGGTCGTTGGCTTCAAGGTGATGGTGTTGCCGCCAATTGGGGGGACCGCTTCCCGTCCCGGGTTTACCGGATTTCCCGGGCGTCCAAGCCCAGGGACATGACTCGCGCGAGAAGCGGATGGAACACTCGGTCCAAGCGGAGATTGTAAAACAGGTAGACGAGGGTGATCGCAAGGAGACACGCGTCCCCAAGGTGATTGTAGGCGGACACGATCTGGTGCTGCGTCCACTGGTAGTCGTCCCTGAGGATATTCATGTCACCCCCGCCGTCATCCTCGCCGTTGATCATGGACCCGTACGGGATGCCCTCGGCGCCCCTCCTGACCAACTTCCAGAAGGAATAGCTCTCGACGAAACACGAGACGCCGATGAAGAGGACAAGATACCGGCACGATCCCCACCTAAACCACTCGGGGAACTCGAGGAAGAAAAGGCAGATCATCGCAGCCGAAAGGTAGAACTCCCCTCCGACCCCACCAAAGATCATCCATTGGCGGGCTCGGTCCTCCGAAAGGCGCCATGTCATGAAGGTCTGCAACGCAATGAGGGCGGCGGCTAACACCATCGGCCATGCCTTTCGCTCCCGCCATCCCGTGACGCCCAGCACGAGAAGGAGGCCGAGAAGCACCAGGTACAAAACAAGCGACCTATTGGGCTCCACGTTTGTCCAGCCAAACGGGAGCGGGAGCGCCGGCCTGCCCGAAAGCCACGCGACGCTCGCATGCCCCAACTCATGAATCCACACGTGAAAACCCTCCAAAAGGAACCCAAGCGCCGAAAGCTTGAAAGCCATTGCGAGGGCGGCCACAAGCGGCGGAGCCACGGCCTTGATTATGGGGCTGTCAAACGATCTGGGGTCATAGGATGAGCCTCGATGGCCAGGCGCCAAATTCGCTGTCTCTAGATCCATTGTTCGATTCGTTTTCTCGGGATGAATGGATTCGGCGGTTCTCGACGCGCGCCCGGAGTCCTCCCTGGGCGGGCATTGGAATCCAATAAGTTATGGAATTCCGAATGCCAACCGAAATCATTTTCTCCGTCCCGGCGAGTGTCGGCTCCGTCACAGATAGACCATCTGCGACCGGCGGGGCGTAAGGTTTGGTGTCTCCTTCACTGAGCTTCTTAGGCTCAGGGGCTTAACGATGTAGCTTTCCGCGCCGAGCCGGCCGCACTCCTTGATGGAATGGTCATTTCGCGTGGCCGTCAGGACGACCACGGGAACATGAAGGGTGCTGGGATAGCCCTTCACTCGACGCAGGAACTCGATTCCAGACATTCCGGGCAAATTAAGATCGAGCACAATGAGCTGGGGCTTTGCGGGTTTCTCCTTCGCGTACACACCCGTTCCAAAAAGGTACTCCATCCCCTGCTCCGCATCCTTTGCCACCACGAGCTGGTTGGCGATGCCCGCCACCTTGAAAGCACGGACAGTCAGCGCGGCGTCCGTGGGATTGTCTTCCACGATAAGGATGGTGCGTGCCTTGGGCACCGCTGGCGCCAGGCCCTTCCTTATCGGCGCCTCGTCGGGTGCATCCAGGCGGGCGAGAAATTTCCCGACGGTGACCTGCAACGCGTCGGCAAGGTTCAACAGGTCACGAAGGGTCGCGTCGCGCATGCCGTGCTCGATCTCCGTGATCTCTGTTCGCTCGACCTGGGAAAGCAGCGCGAGTTCATCTCGGGTGAAACCCATCTTTCGCCGGCACGCGCCCACCTTTAGGCCCACGTTGTTTTGGTTCACCGGCGCACCCTCCGGATGATGGGTTCTTCCAGGCACAGACGCCATTATACCACCACCGGCAACAGACTAGAAGTGACGATGGCGCAAAATCGGGCCGACGACCGCAATGTCCCGCGCTCCAGCGTGGAAAAGCACGGGCTTCCATGGCCGTGGATCGAGAGCCTATCTGGCCGCCGCTCAATGGCTTCTAGCGCGCTGGCGCCGGACTAGATCGCCCGACCGATGAAAAGCCAGGCCTCTCGGGTGTCGAGCCCGTGCGCCGCGACTCGATGCTCACTTCCCTGCGTGGCGTCGCCTTTATCGATGCCGTGAGAGGCAACCCTGAAATCCAAGAGCCGCTCTTCTGGCTCGAAGGCCAACCTGCTCACTTGGCCGGAGGTTTTTCCAAATCGTCGAGCCGGCCCAGGAGGGCCGCGTCCTTTGTGAGCGCCCGAAGCCGGGCAATGACCGCCTTGTCGTCCTTTGTGAGCTCCCAGAAGTTCTGGGGCAGCGCCGAGGTCGTGGTGCTGATCACAAGGATGCGAAACGCCTCCGACGGGGTCTTCTCGGCAACCATGGCAAGCCGCGCGAGCGCGGTCTTGTCGTTCCAGTGGCCCAGGGCATCGACCGCGGACTCGGCCTCGGCGCCCTGCTTCTGGAGGGCATACTGCGCGACATAGTCCGCGCCCACGGATCCTCCGGCGCGGGCAAGGGTCGTCAGCAGGTGCTTTTCGGTCGCCTGAGATGGCGCGGCGGCAAACAGGTCGGCGATCGGCTTAAGGCGAGCGTTCTCATCAGGGTTCCGGAACGTGGCGGCCGCCGCGGCACGGAGCGCGTGGGACTGCTCAGTGGGGTCGGTAGCCGTTATCATCCAGTTAAGGAGGGGCGTCTCAAGATCCGAGGTGCCAACCAGCGCAAGACCGTCAAGGGCGATGCAGCGCACCTTGACATCAGGCTCGGAGCGGGCGGCCATGAGGATGCCCGCCGCACCGACGGAATCGCGAAGGGCTAGCTCCTCAAGGAACACATTCCTTAGGGGATTGTCCGCCTGGCGGGCTCCGTCTAGCACCACGTTGTCCACACCGGGGCCATTGAGCCGGGCAAGGCTCTGCTTGGCGGCGCTCCCGGCCTCGCCTGGAGCCTGGGCCTCCTTCGCCAGGAGGAGGGCCACCTCGGAATTCCCGGGCAGCCCGCCCAGGCTTTCAATTGCGGCCCGGTGCAAGCCGACATCCTCACTTTGGGCCGCGGCCGTGACCAGGGGAACGAGCGTCGGTTCACCCATTCGGCCCGCGGCAGCAACGACCGCTGTTTGGGTCGTCACGTCCCAGGAACCGAAGTCCGCCGTGATCACCGGAAGCACGCTGGGACGGGGCAATGCCACAATCCAGGAGAGGACGGATTGCTTAAGGAAAGGGTCGTTTCCCGCGAGGACCTCAGCGACGCGCCGGGGGGCGCCGCTCGGGTCGAGGAGAATGAGCGCAGAGAGCGCCGAAGCGCGAAGCGGGGACGCGATTGCAGCGTTGCTATAGAGCTCCTCGACGGTCTTCTCGCCCGCGGGCCCTCCGAGAACCCGCGCACACCGTATCCTTGCCTCGACCACGACCGCGCTCGCCGCATCGGGCGCCTTTGCCAGCGCCAGGGCCGCTTCGGCGGTGCCGATCTGCCCCAGCGCCCGGGTCGCTGCCGCCGAAACGGCGACATCCGTGTCCCCCAGCAGCGCCTCAAGTGCCGGAACCGCGGACGCAATGCGGCGATTTCCAATGGATTGGATGAGCGCGATGCGCACCCGGCCGCTCGATTGCGCGAGGCCCGAGACAAAGACCGCATCCACGGCAGCGCCCGGTGCGCGCTCCAGGGCCAGGCGCGCAAGGTCCACCTGGGTGCCGTCGGCGAGCATGGTGACAAGCACCGGGGGAATAGGCTGTTCTCCCCGCGTAAAGCTGACGGAGTAGAGCTTCCCCAGGTTCTCGCAGATGGCCTGGCGGCCCGCATAGGTCGTGTCGGGGCGGCCGAGCAGCCGGACGAGCTCCGCCTCAACTGCGGACAACTTCGAGGCGTCCGGGCCGGCGTCGGAAACGGCCTGCCTCAGAGACACGACGGCATCCTGGCTCCCCGAGTACTGGAGGGACACCAATCCTTCCAAGGAGCCTTGCGTCTCCGCAGTTGCAGCCGCCGCCGGCTGGGGCGTCGTCGTGGCGCAACCCTGCGCGAGGAGCGCCAGCACGGCTCCGGCGAGGCATGACTTAACCAAAGAATGGGGGCGAGCAGTCATTGGGGAATGTTCTAAAGGGTTGCGTAGGGAGCGCGGCGGGTCCGGCCAAGGAGCGTGGCGGCAACGGGGTCGCCGACCACGTTCTCGGCGACCGGGTCCCATTGGACCGGTCGGTTGATTCGGGCCGCAATGTTGTTCAAGTGACAGACCGTGGCGCTTCGGTGCCCTGTCTCGACGTCCGAGATTGTGCGCTGGCGGGAACGGATGGCGCCAAGGAAGTCGTCATGGTGGTCGTTGCTGACGTAGAGGTGGACCTCCGAGGGGCTAAGCGGGCGTTTCGCGAGGGACGGCGGGTCGGTCACCAGGTAGTCGCCACGCGAGACCCAGACGGTGCCCTTGGTTCCCGTGAACTCGATCATCGCCTTAAGGCCCTCGTCGACCCGCTCGACACGGACGCCGCTGGCGTAGACGTGCGTCTGGTAGGGGGTTCCCTGCCAGCCCTTGGGGATAAATTGGACCGGTCCTGAATTGTCCATTCCGAGCGCCCATTGGATGATGTCGAAATGGTGCGCTCCCCAGTCGCCGTTCTTGCGGCCCCCGTACTCGAAGAAGCAGCGCCATCCGCCGCCATAGTCCCCCAGAACGCGCTTCGCGTTGTAGGGCCTCCATGGGGTCGGGCCCAGCCAGCGGTCATAGTCGAAGTCCTCCGGTACGGGCTCCTCGGGAAGGTTGGGCGCGGGAGCGAACTCCCCGAGGCTCGTCCTGATGTATTTGAGGTCGCCAATCAGGCCGTTGCGGACGATCTCGGCCGCCTTGCGAAAGGACCCGTTCGACCTCTGCTGGGTGCCCGTCTGGAGGATGCGGCCATATTGCCGCGCCGCGTTCACGAGCGGGCGGCCCTCCCAAACGGCAAGCGTCAGGGGCTTCTCGCAATAGACGTCCTTGCCCGCTCGGATCGCGGCGAGGGCGACGGCCACATGCCAATGGTCGGGGGTGCAGACGAAGACGGCGTCTATGTCGCCCCGCGAAAGGAGTTCCTCGTGGTGCTGGTATGCGGCTATGCTTCCCGAGGTACCGTAGTCCTTCTCGGCCCGTGACGCCATGGCCTTCGCCTTGCTGTGCCGGACATCGCACGTGGCCACGATCCTGCAGTCGTCGCGCCCTATGAGGGCGGTGTAGTGGCTCCCGCAGATGAGACCATTTCCGATCAGGCCCAGCGCTATTCGGTTGCTCGGAGCCTCGGGCCCCGAGAGGGCCGCCTGCAGGAACTGGGGTGCCAGCGAATACGCGACGATGCCCTTGATTCCTGTCTTTATCGCTGCGCGCCGCGTGATGCCGCGCGAACTTTCACCGTGGTTGGGTTCCGATGGATTCATAGGTGGGGAGGAAAGGCCGCCTTCAAAATAGGGTCCGGGGATGATGTTCAAGCACGGATGCTTGGTGCGGGGACTTTGGGGAGGGAGGAACGCTATCGCAGATATGATTCCTAGGCGAGCGGGCTTTTTCTCATTCGATAAACGAGATCGCATTTAACCCTTCAATACTCCTCCTCCTGTCGCCAGCATTGAGCCTGCACCCTGATGGGCAACCCGGTTAGCCTTGGCTTCCCCACCCCGAAACTTATGAACCTCCTGTCCCGTCCCGCCACCCGCCTCTTTGCAGTGGTCGCCCTGTCCACGCTGGCGGAATGCGCCTTCGCGTCGCTTCCCGCCGATTATAAGGGAACCCCGTTCATGGACGCGTTCCACCAAACCGGTCCAGCCAACATACCGGGCATCGTCCAGTGCGCCCTTTACGACCTGGGGGGCGAAGGGGTGGCCTACCATGACACGACACCGGAAAACCTTGGGAGCGACGTCCTGAACCGGCAGGTAACGCCCTACAACCACCAGAGGGTTCACGCAGGGGAGTACATCTGGCATTTCAGGTCCAAGGAGGGGGTCGATATCTCCTACGTCAAGGACTGGGCGGACCTTAACCACCCGAACGCCGTGACGCCTCCGATCAACCAGTTTTACATCGGCTGGACGGCCGATGGGGAATGGACCAACTACACTGTAAATGTAAGGGAGTCAGGAACCTATACGGTCAAATGCCTCTACTCCTATGTCGAGAAGGAGGTGACGCGCGACGCTGCCGGAAAGCCCGTGGCGCAGATCAGCTTCGCCCTGAACGGAAAGCCCGCGGCCCTTTGCGAGCTCCCCCGGGGCACCCAGGGCTGGCACTACTGGGACTATGGCCAGATTGCCACGATCACGTTCCCCGAGGCCGGCCCCCAACTGCTGACGTTCCACTATCGCCAAGGCAACAACTGGGCGTTCTTCGTGTTCGAGCGGGTCGACGGAAAGTAGGGAGCCCCAGAAGGGTCTATTATTATCACGGCGCCCCCAAGTCGCGGTTGCGGCGCGCCTGCCCCGGTGCCAGGATTGGGGGGATTCGGCCCGAAACCTGCGTCATGGCGATGCGGCTCCTGGCCTTACGGAGCTGAAAACCCATGGCGATCCAAATAGCCCTCCACCACCGAACGTCCTACCGCTACGACCGGGCCATCACGCTCGGGCCCCAGTCGGTCAGGCTGAAGCCGGCCCCCCATTGCCGGACGCCCATCCTGAGCTATTCGCTCAAGGTGGAGCCGGCGGAGCATTTCATCAACTGGCAGCAGGATCCCCAGGGCAACTACAGCGCGCGCCTGGTCTTCCCCAAGCCGACCCGGGTGTTCTCGGTCGAGGTGGACCTAGTCGCCGAGATGACCGTCTTCAACCCCTTCGACTTCTTCCTCGACCCGACGGCCGAGAAGATCCCCTTCGCCTACGAACCGAAGCTGGCCGTGGAGCTGACGCCGTTCCTGCGGAAGGACCCGCCGACACCCGCCTTCGATGCGTTCATCGGCACGATTGACCTGACGCAGCGCTCGTCGATCGATTTTCTCGTCGCCCTAAACCTGCGGGTGAACCGCGCGGTGCGCTACATCATACGCATGGAGCACGGCGTCCAGTCCGCGGACCAGACGCTCACCCTCGGGAGCGGCTCGTGCCGCGACTCGGCGTGGCTCCTGGTCCAGGTCCTCAGGCACATAGGCCTGGCGGCGCGCTTTGTCTCGGGCTACCTCGTTCAGCTGCGCCCCGATGTGAAGCCCGCCGAGGGCCCCGCAGGGGCGTCGCAGGACTTCACGGACCTGCATGCCTGGTGCGAGGTGTACCTGCCGGGGGCGGGGTGGATCGGACTGGACCCGACCTCGGGCCTCCTGGCGGGCGAGGGGCACCTGCCGCTCGCCTGTTCGCCCGAGCCCTCGAGCGCTGCCCCGATCAGCGGGGCTGTCGAGAAGTGCGAGAGCACCTTCGAGTACGCGATGAATGTCCGGCGAATCCTCGAGACGCCCCGCGTGACCCTTCCCTACTCCGAAGAGGTATGGGGCGCCATCGACGCCGTGGGGAACTCCGTCGACCGCATGCTCAAGGAGGGCGACGTTCGCCTGACAGTCGGCGGCGAGCCCACGTTCATTGCGATGGACGACATGGACGGAGCGGAATGGAACACCCTTGCGCTCGGGCCGAGGAAGCGGGAGTTCGCAGGGCGCCTTTTCCGCCGGGTCTTTGCGGAATACGGCAAGGGCGGCTTTGTGCACCATGGCCAGGGAAAGTGGTATCCGGGGGAGCCTCTGCCCAGGTGGGTGCTCTCCTGCTACTGGAGGAAGGACAAGAAGCCGATCTGGCGGGAGCAGGCGCTGCTTTCGGACCCTGCGACGCGCGGGACCCAGACTCCGGAGGACGGGCGCCGCTTTATCGCCGCACTGGCGGCGCGCCTCGGCCTGAAGGAGGAGCGCCTCGTCCCCGGTTACGAGGACGACCTCTACCACGTGTGGAGGGAGCGCCGCATGCCTGCCGGCTACGACCCGAAGGAAACGAGCCTAAACGACCAGGCGGAGCGCGAGCGCCTCGGGGCCATCCTGGACCGGGGCCTCAATGCCCCGGTTGGCTATGCGCTTCCCGTGCTGCGGGGCGTTTCCGGCAAGTGGTCCTCGTCGCCCTGGAGCTTCGTGGCGGGCCGCATGTTCCTTATTCCAGGGGATTCGCCGATGGGACTCAGGTTGCCGCTCTCCCTGCAGCCCTGGAGGGCTCCCGCCTCCGTCGGCCCGATCGCAGAGGGTGAGGTGCGGATCGCCCTCTGCGTCGAGACCCGGGGGGGCCACGTGAGGATCTTCATGCCGCCGGCCGACCGCCCCGAGGACTACCTCGCCCTTCTTGAGCTCGTCGAGGCCACGGCTGTTGCGCTTCATATGCCCGTCGTGATCGAGGGCTACCACCCCCCGTCCGACCCCCTGCTCGACAACGTCAAGATTACCCCGGACCCAGGGGTGATCGAGGTGAACGTGAACCCGTCGGTCGACTGGAAGGAGCTTAAGGAGCGCACCACCTGGCTCTACGCGGCCGCCCGCGACTGCGGTCTCTGCGCCGAGAAATTCCTGATCGACGGCCGCCACGCCGGAACCGGTGGCGGCAACCACGTGGTGCTCGGGGGGCCGACGCCCGAGGACAGCCCCATCCTTCGCCGGCCGCACCTGCTCAAGAGCCTCCTCGCATACTGGCACCAGCATCCCGCCCTGAGCTACGTGTTCAGCGGGCTTTTTGTGGGCCCTACAAGCCAGAGCCCCCGCATCGACGAGGCCCGGAACGACAGCATCTACGAGCTAGAGATCGCATTCGCCGAGCTCGACCGGAAGCTGGCCGCCTCGGGCACCGGGCCGGGCGATTGCCCCCCGTGGCTGGTGGACCGGATATTCCGCAACCTCCTAGTGGACGTGACGGGCAACACCCACCGCGCGGAGTTCTGCATCGACAAGCTCTACTCGCCCGACAGCTCCACGGGCCGCCTGGGCCTCCTGGAGTTCAGGGCCTTCGAAATGCCGCCGCACCCAAGGATGAGCCTCGTGCAGCAGCTTCTCCTCCGGAGCCTGGTCGCGCACTTCTGGGACCACCCGTTCTCGCCGCGCACCCTCGCGCGCTGGGGCACCGAGCTTCATGACCGGTTCATGCTCCCGCATTTCCTCCAGCTCGACATGGCCGAGGTCGCCTCGGACCTCCGGGAATGGGGCTTGCCGTTCGACGCCGACTGGTTTGCGCCGCACCTTGAGTTCCGCTTCCCGATCTTTGGCACGGTCAGGTGCCGCGAGATGGAGCTTGAGCTTCGCCAGGCGCTCGAACCCTGGCACGTGATGGGCGAGGAGAACGTCGGCGGCACCGTCCGCTACGTCGACTCCTCGGTTGAGCGCATCCAGGTGAAGCTGACCGGGCTTGCCCCGGAGCGGTACCAGGTCGCGTGCAACGGGGTGCTGGTGCCGCTCCACCCCACCCAGGTGACGGGCCAATACATCGCCGGCGTGCGCTACCGCGCGTGGCAGCCGCCCTCCGCCCTCCACCCCACGATCGGCGTGGACAGCCCGCTCATTTTCGACGTGGTCGACACCTGGAACGGCAGGTCGATCGGAGGCTGCACCTACCATGTCGCGCACCCGGGCGGGCGCAACTACTCGAAGGTGCCCGTAAACTCCTACGAGGCCGAGAGCCGGCGCCTTGCGAGGTTCTTTCCCCAGGGCCACACTCCGGGAAAGATTGAGCCCGCGCAGGTCGGCGCCGGCTCCCCGGAATTTCGCTTCACGGTGGACCTGCGACTTGCCCAGAAGGCAAAGGGCGGACAGGGATAGACACTCCCGATCCCCCTTCCGATGGCCGCCCCCTACCCGCCGACCACGTCCGACGACCCGATTCCCTCCTACGCGGGAATCGACGGCCGCTACGACGAATTACGAGCCGAGGACGGCTCGATCCGGCCCATCTGGGCGCATTTCCTTAAGAGCCTGGGGCGCGAACCGTCGGCGACCCTGAAGGGCGCCGCGGAGGCCTGCGCCCGCGCCGTCCTCGAGCAGGACGTGAGCATGAATGTCTACGCCGGGGCGCGGTCCGAGCCCAAGCCGTGGCCCCTGGACGTCGTACCACAACTGATCGGCGCCAGTGACTGGGAGATGCTGAGCGGGGGCCTCAAGCAGCGCGCGCGCCTCTACAACGCGCTCCTCTCCGACCTGTACGGCCCCCAGAAGTTTCTCAGGAGCCGCGTGCTTCCGGCTGAGCTCGCGATGGCAAACCCCCATTTCCTTAGGCCCTGCTCGGGCCTCGGCATCCATCGGGGCGTCTTTCTCCACCACTACGCCGTCGACATCGCCCGCTCCCCCACCGGGCGCTGGTGGGTGCTGCAGGACCGCCTGGATGCGCCCTCCGGACTGGGATATTCACTCAAGAACCGCTCGATCGTCCGGACGGCTCTCCCAAGGGAGTTCCGGGGGGCCCACGTGGAGCGCCTGGACGGGTTCTTCAGGGACTTTCGCGCCTCGCTGGCGGAACTCTCTCCCACGAGGGCCTGGGGCGAGGACCCGCGCGTCGTTTTCCTCACGCCCGGGCCTGCAAACGAGACCTATTTCGAACACGCCTACCTGGCGCGCCACCTTGGCAGCGCGCTCGTTGAGGGCGCCGACCTGACAACCAGGGACCGGCAGGTTTTCCTAAGGACGGTGGGAGGCCTAAAGCGCGTGGACACGATCGTGCGCAGAGTCGACTCGGGCTTCTGCGACCCCTTGGAGCTGAACTCCCAGTCCGTTCTCGGGGTTCCCGGCCTCGTCCACGCGGCCCACGGCGGCAAGGTTGCGATAGCGAACCAGCTCGGGGGCTCGGCCATGGAGAGCGCATGCCTCCTCGCCTTCCTGAAACCCCTGTGCCGGACCATCCTAAACGAGGACCTGCGCCTTCCAAACGTGGCCACATGGTGGTGCGGCCACAAGGCCGCGCGGGATTATGTGCTCGAGAACCTCGAGTCGCTCGTCATCAAGCCCGCCTTCCGGGTGAGGGGGGCGGTGGCCACCCGCTACGGGGCCCTCCTAAGCGCCCGCGAACGCGATGCATTGCGTGCGAACATAGAGGCCCGCCCGGGCGAATACTGCGGCCAGGAGCGCCTTTTGCTGGGGACCACACCGGCCTGGTGCGCGGGCGCACTCCAGCCCGTGCCCTTCGTCATGCGCATGTTCGTGGCCTGGCACGACGGCGACTACCGGGTGATGCCCGGCGGGCTCACGCGCTTTGACCCCTCCGGCGCCGACGCCATCGTCTCCCTTCAGCGGGGCAGCGCCACAAAGGATATCTGGGTGCTCTCGTCAGGGCCGACTGAGGACCCCCCGCCTCCGCCCCCCTCCGAGAACGCGGCGGCCCTGCAAAGCCCGGAGAGCACGCCAAGTCGCCTTGCGGACAACCTATATTGGTTCGGCCGATACCTTGAGCGCACCGCGCAGACGTTGCGCCTGCTGGAGCAGGTCGATCCCATCCTTCGCGACGAGGTGTCGACGCTCGACCCGACGGTCGCCCGCGATTTCCTGAGCGCGCTGCTCTTCAGGCTGACGGGCTCGGTCGACAAGGAGGCGACCAACGCCGACCTGGCGGCACTCATACGCGCCGAGGCCGGCAACGCCGAATGCGCGAGCAGCCTCGCGTCCAGCCTCGCCCAGCTGATACGCGTGCTTGAACAGGTTAAGGTCAACCTCCCGCCGGAATTCTGGCGGATCCTGAGGCGCCTGCGCCTAATTGCCTCGGAGGACCGGCCCCTCGCCGACACCGACCTTGGCCAGCAGCTTTCCTCGCTCGAGGCGCTAGGAAGCGAGACGCTCGCCCATGACACGGGATGGCGCTTTCTCAAAATCGGCCGCCGGATCGAGCGGGCTAGGCACCTCGTTTTCCTGGCCGACGAGCTCCTTCTTCCCGACCAGCCGAACGGGGAAACCGTGGCGGCGCCAAGCGAGTTCAGGCTCCAGACCATGCTGCACTTCACGGACAGCCTCTTCATCTACCGGAGCATCTACCACAGCACCTACCAGCCCGCGTCGATCCTTGCCTGGCTGGTCTGCGCGCCGGAGAACCCCCGCGGCCTGCGCTTCCAGGCGGAGCGCATCGCGGAGCACGTGGCGGCCCTTCCCGAGGACCTGGCGCCCCGGGCGGTCTCCGCCCTTAGGGCGACGGCGTTTCGCCTGGTGAGCAGCACGAAACTCGTGGATCCCTCGGCCCTCGCGAGCAACGCGCGCCAGGCCCAGGACTTTTTCACGGGCTCGGAGTCGATCCTGACGGAGTTCAACGACCGGCTGACGCAGATCTATTTCAGCCACTCCGATGTCCCTGAGACGATGCGTGGAGCCTAGGGAAAAGCCGCACGTGCCCACCTACAGCGTCATCCACTCCACCACCTACACGCACGCGGCGCTCGCGAGCGCCGCGTGGCAGTCCCTCCACCTCCAGCCGCGCAACGAGGCCGTGCAGCATTGCGCCTCGTTCGAGCTCCAGGTGGCGCCCCACCCTACCGACCTGACGTCGCGCTTCGATTACTTCGGAAACAAGCAGCACGTGTTCACCCTTCGCGAGCCCCACAAGGAACTTACCGTGACGAGCCGAAGCGTCGTGCGCCGGGACGACCCTTCCCTGCCCATGCCCGGGCTCACCCCCTCCATGGCGCAGGTCCCGGGACTCGCCCAGCAGGCGGTGATCGAGGTGGAATACACACTTGAGCAGTATCTGCATGCCTCGCCCCTGGTCCCGCTGATACCGGAGGCGCTCGGAGTCGCCGAGGAGCTTGGGGAGGGCCTTGATCCCGATACCCCGGCCATGCAATGGCTGGCGATCGTCGGCGAACGGTTCGGCCAGGAATTCACGTTCGATCGGGAGGCAACCCGGATCTCGACCCCGATCGCGCAGGTGATCACCGAGCGGCGGGGCGTGTGCCAGGACTTCGCGCATCTGCTTGTGAGCTGCCTGCGCCAGCTCGGCATCCCGGCGGCGTACGTAAGCGGCTACCTCCTGACCAGGCCGCCCGAGGGCCGGCCGAGGTTGATCGGGGCCGACGCTTCCCATGCCTGGGTTTCGGCATACATACCCGGAACGGGTTGGGTGGACTACGACCCCACGAACGCCTGTTTTGCGGGCGCCGGACACATCGTCGTCGCCCGGGGGCGGGACTTCTTTGACGTGAGTCCAGTCAAGGGCCTTTTCAGCGGCGGCGGGGACCACACCCTGGAGACCGGTGTGACGGTCGAGGAGTTGGAATAGGCGCATAGCAGCGCCACCCTCGCGGCCGGGCCCCGGGGCCGATGGACGATTCTGGTTGCCGAGCGCCTCCATTGCCGGCGCTCTTGTCGCCATGGGTGCCAAGTATATTCCTTCGATAAAGGACATTAAGGCGAACCTGCGCTTCCAAAAGAAGCAGCTGGCCGCGGCCCAGGCAAAGATTGGCCGCGGCGCGCACGGTCACCCGAGGCCAAAGGGGAAATAGGGCGGCCGCGCCCCTCAGCGCAGGGCCGAGCGGATCCACTCGGACTCCTGGGGGCCAAGGTCGCCCTGGCCAAGCGAGTCAAAAACTTCCTTGGCCTCGGATTTTCGGCCCAGACCGGCAAGGGTGGCCCCGTATGCGAACGCAACCGCGGGTGTGCCCTTCCAATTGCGGGAAACCGGCTCGATGACGGTCATCGCCCGGGATGCCTGGCCCGACCAGACGAGGACGAGAGCGTAGGTCGAGCGGAAGTAGAGGTTGCTGGGATCGTGCGTGAAATTGTCCTCGGCCATCCGCCGTATGGTCGCCTGGCTCCCCAGGTCGGTGATGGCCGCGAAGTACGCCAGGTTGTTCGCGATCCTTCGGTCGGCCGGCCTCATGGCGTTTAGCCGGCTGAACGCCCGGTATTGCCCTGTTGCGTCGTGCTGAACCTGGTAGAGGCGGGCGAGGGAGCCCAGCGCCTGGAAGGCCAGGTCCGGGCGCTCCGCGGCCGCCCAGAGGAGTGTCGCCGCGTCGTTGGGATAGCCCCAGGCGACAAACGAGTCGCCCATGAAGAGCGCGTGGGCGGGTATCGCCCGCCCGTCGTCCAACACGCTCCGCCAGAGGGAGTCCGCTCTGGCGCTCTCCCCAAGGTGCCGCGCCGCAACCATCCCGTAGGCCCATCCCATGAATTCAAGCTCGCGGCCCCAGTCGCCCTGGTCGACCCAGTCCTGCAGATCCGCCCAGTTCCGCGTGGCCCGCAAGGCCTCGGCGACTCCAGGGGCAATGGGTGGCCGGTGGATCGCGACGGGATCGAGCGACCGGGCCCACTGCACCGCCTCCGCCCCCCGGCCGATCTCGGTGAGCCAGCCCAGGAGTTGCGCGGCTGCCGCGGGATTTGCCCGGCATTTCTCCTCCAGGGGTGCCAGCGCGGCCTCGTAGCGCCCGCTGCCATAGTCCGCGAGCGCGCGGAGGTAGGCCGGAATGTCCCCAAGCGTGCAGCGCGGGTTCGACCTCAGGCTGTCGGCCCACCGCGCCGCCGCCTCGCGCTCTCCGTGGGCCTGCGCGTCCGCCAGCAGTGCCCGGATTGCCTCGATGCCCCAGTCCCGGTCCGTGGCCCACTTCTCCAGCAGCATACGCCCGCGGGACCGGTCGGCTGTCGCCGCGGTCTGGAGCAAGACGATCCCGAGCGGAACCTCGTCGGTCGCGGGTGATTTGGATCCCGCAGCAACGTCGCGCTGCAAGGCCGCCTCGAACTTGTCCCGCGCCTCCGGGAATCGCTGCCGGCGCCGGAGGATTTCGCCGGCAAGCCGGAGTGCGCGGGGAGTCTCCCCGGCAGCCGAGTCGAGGAACCCCACGGCCTCGTCGGCCTGCTCGAGGTCATTTGTCAGAACCGAGGCCTCGGCCCATGAGACCACAAACTGCGACTGGTACCGGCTGACGGTCGCGGCCTTTTTCGCATAGTCGACGGACGCCTCGCGGTTCCCCTTTTTCCAAGCCAACTCGGAAGCAAGCTGCCACGTGGCGGGAATGTCAGGCTCCTCCACGATTGCGTCTTGGACGGCACCGGCCGCCCGGTCGAGTCTATCGGCGTCAAGCCATTGGCGGGCGATCCGGATGACGTTCGTTCGGGCCCAGCTTTCATAGCCCCAGACTCCAAGCCCGATCGCAAGGGCAAGCGCGGGCACCCCTATGAGGAGCGCCTTCTTGAGCGCCGGCCGCGCATCCATATGATCCAGTAGCGCCCACCTTAGCCCCCGACTGTCGAAGCTCGTAAGGCGCCCCAAGGCATGCCTAGCCCTTGCCGCCTTGGGAGGCATTGGATCGGGAAGATCGGACGAGGTTGGCATGAATCGTCAAAGCCCCAAGGGCGACAGGTTCTCGAAAAATCGTTTCAGGATGGGCTCCGCGGCAATCTCTTCCCAGGGTCGGTTGCTCGAAATGCGAACAAAAAGCTGGTCCTGCGCGCTGCCGAACCCGAAGCGCCACGCAAGCTTCACAATATTGATGGCTGAATGCGGATCCACAAAGACGAGCGGTCGGCCGCCGTAAAGGTGCCAGAACCAGACACGCGTCTCGAAGCTGTTTAGCGCAAAGAGCCGGCACTCGGCCGGCGCCAGCATCCTGCCGCCGATCCCGAGCGCGGGGCGCGAATCGGGCACGGACTTAGCCTCCCATCCGGTTCCGGGCCAGCACGAGTCGGGTGTGTGCGCATCGACGAGGCTCACGGGGGCCTCCCCCGGCCTCCAATAGGCCAGATAGAGCGTCACGTGGGCGCTCTCAAGACCGGGCCCCTGCGAATAGACGCGCTCCACGAGGGCATGGGTGTGAAGCGTGCCGCTGTATTGCTCCAGGTCCGGCGTGGTCCGTGCGGTCCATCCGGCGGGCGCCGCGGGAAGGAGCTCGGCCAGGTCGGGCTCGGGGCCGGAAACCCGGCCGGCCTTTCCGCCGGCGACGGCAAAGACCCCAAGGGCGCCCGCGGCCAGGACGAGGCAGGCCGCGATGAGGGCCTGCTGGGGCGAACGCCCCACCGGGCCGTGCGCGGCCTCGCCCGGGCAGCCGACCGGCGTCACCTCGCGGCGGCGCATGACCCACGCCAGCGCCGCGACCAGGAGCGTCGTTACGACGAGGATCGACGCCCCCGTCATGTCATGCCAGCGCCCGTCGATGTCCACGCCGCCATTGGCAAGGAGCGTCAGGAGGAGCGACCGGACAAGGTTCATCGCCAGCCCGATCACGGGCGACAGCGCGATTACGAGCGCCCGGTGCCGCGGGGTGCGCACGAGGGCTGCGGACAGAAAAAGCCCCGCGACCGTGCACGAGACCAGGCTGCGGATGCCGCTGCAGGCCTCGCTTACACCCACGCTTGTGCGCGCGAGCTCGATCACGTTGCCCATCCGGAACGCGGCGATTCCGAGGCCGTTGAGGACCCGCATGACCCCGCCCGTCACGAGCGCTTGAAGGAAAAACGACAGTCTGGCGTAGGTGCCCGGCGGCAGCGGGCTTGCGAAGAGCCAGAGGGCTACCGCGACACCCATGGTCCAGTTGAACGGCAACAGACGGACGCGGCCGTCGGCGAAGCCAAGCCATGCCGCCCCAAGGACAAGCACGAGGGAGGCCGACAGCATGAATTCCGCCATCGCATGCGTCCACCCCATGGCGGCGGCATAGACGGTTGCCACTACGAAGCTGGAAAGCCCGGCAAGCAGGAGCAACGCACAGGCCGACACGGCCGCTAGCCCGCCTCCAAGGAACCTGGGAGTCGGGTCCCTTCGGCTCTCCACGACGAGCATGGCCGCCATGAACGGGAGGAAGATTCCATGCGTCAACTCGTCGTCATGGAGCCACTCGGGCCAAAGAAGGGCTGCAATGGCCAGGACGGCCACGCAGAGAAGGAGCGCGTTCATCTTGGCCACCCAGGGCAGCGCACCAAAGCGGATGCATCGCGTAGCCGACGGCTTCATGCGTAGCCCTATTCTCAGAGCCCGGGCCCGGAGGCAAGGAAGCGCTGGCGTGAGCTCACCCGCCTTCAGGCGCGCGCCGGCTGCAGCCTGCCTTGGCGGCGGCGAAGGACGACCAGGCCGTAGCAGCCGATCACGCCCACCAGCGGCAGCCACGTTGCCACCTCGGGAACGGGGTGCCCGTTGATCGTGGCCTCCGATGTCTGGTAGACGAGGAGCCCGCTCGCGTTGAGCGCCGTGCTCGAACTGCTGCCGGTCTGGCTGTTGGTGTTGTCCACCACCACCACGATGTAGTTGGTGCCGATCTTGAAGCTGGCGTTGTTTGCGCCCCCCGTGCCGAAGTTCTGGAGCGTGATCTGGGTCGTGTTGCTCCAGGCGCTCAATGCCGTCGCGGAGGCGGTGCCCGTTGGAACCGAGGCGCCGTTCCCGGCCGGGTTCACGTAGACCGCGTACTGGTCGTCCGCGGCCAGGGTCATGGTGATCTGGATTTGGCTGGAAACCGCGGTCCCGCTGGCGCCTGTGCCGACTATGTTGAAGGCCAGCGTGTAGACGTAGATCCCCTCGTTGGGGGTCGAGGTGCCGTTGCCCGGAAGGAAGTCGCCGCCCGTGTTCGGGGAGGTTCCTGACGAATTGGTGGCACCCGGCGCCGTGATCCACTGCGCACTGCTTGTATTTGGGGTATAGGCCGATCCGGAGACATTTGCAGGCGTGATCACGTAGGCTGCGCCTTCATAGGTCGAATTGGCAGAGGTCCCCCCATTGGTCGAGGCGTAGGTGACGCTCCAGTTTGCGTCCTGTTGACCGCCAGTCTGCAGCGCTCCCGATGAATTGAGTCCCGTATAGTAAAGCCCCGTGATGTTGGTGGCGGTTTGGGCCCCAACGCGCGCGCAGGCCAGGGCCAGGAATAAGGCCCCAAGGATTGAGCCAGTGAATCGGGAGAGATGTGAGGGGATGCAGGCCACTGTGTTTGCATGTTCAGAATCGACCCGATCCGACCCTCCCTCAACCGAGGGAAATACGTACCCCGAAGAATACTTTTAGATATTCATAGATCGCATGTCACGTGACGACATTTGGGCCCAAGCGTTCGGGCCTCGGCCTCCGGCGCGCCCTTGCCCACACTCTTGGATGGGCAATGTACCTCAACAAACTATTAGATAACGACTTATGGAGTTTTCCCAGCGGCCCCTGCCGGGGACGGCGCGGGGGAAGCCCCAGGGACTGGGGCACCTGGCCGCGGCGGCGACCAAACCGCGCTCTTCTTCACGCGGTTAAGGTTCGCCGCAACATCCTTCGCCGCCTGCGTTTCCACGCCGGGCTTGTTCAGGAATCCCAGGTCCCGGAACCAATCCATGAACCGCTCGGGCCAGGTCCCGTAGGCGATGTTGCCCCTGTTGGTGAGCCCGCCGGTGGACGGCGGCTCGTCTGGGGCCACCTTGTCCCCCGGGTGGTGGCCTCGGGCGTAGATGTGCATTTCGACGTTCGGAACGCCGTCGTTTAGCAGGGCCGTGAAGTACTCGTTTGCCCAGACCGCATGGATCCAATCCCCCCAGCCGGCGCAGGTGATGAACGCCGGCGGCGCATCGCGCGGGATCGAGGTTGTCCCCCCGCGGGCAAACGGGGACGGCCCAGGGTAGATGATGCCCGCAAAGTCCGGCCTCGAGGACACCTTTGCGAGCGGGTTCCCCGGAACATCGTTCCTCCTGTCGAATTCGGCCCATTGGAGCGTCGCCGCCGCCGCCAGCTCGGCACCCGCCGAAAACCCCATGATGCCAATCTTATTCGGGTCCAGGTTCCAGTCCCTGGCGTGGGCGCGCACAAGCTTGATGGCCTGGAGAGCGTCGTTCACGCCGTCGATCTTTGGATCGTAGCCGTCGCTCCGAAGCCGGTTCCTAAGAATGATCGTGTTGACTCCGTGGTTGTAGAAGAAATGGACGTCGTCCGCGCCCTCCCCGCCGACGTTGAGCGTGCGGTGGCCGCCGCCTGCGGCCAGGATTATCGCCGCCCCGGTGTTGAGCTGGGAATTCCCGGGGTGGAACTCGATGGAAGGGTTGTGGATGTGGACGATATAGCCAATCTCGCCCGGCTCCCAGAAGTGGTATTCCTCGGGCTCGCGAATCTTGTCGCGGTTAAGGTAGGGCGAATCCGGGGGAAAAAGCGGGATGACCACGCCGCCCGGGAGGATGGGTTGTGGCGCGTAGGGCTTGTCCGTCTCGGGGCCGGGGGCCGGAATCCCCATCGGGGGCGGGGGCGGCGGCAGCGGGGCCGTGGCCACGGGCGCACCCGCGGCAGACTCGGGGTCAGCCGAGCGGGATAACGGGGCGAGAAACAAAAGGCCGATCGCGGCGGAGCCCGCGACCCGGGACAGTGTGGTGGGATACATGCGAGGTGGGGTTGCTTGTCGGAATGGCGGCCTATCGGGATCCGACCCCCATTCCGGGGAGGGGAACGGGGGCTCCTGGCGGATCCGGAGAGCTTGGGGCTAGACGTTGGCCAACCGGCCCGTCGAGTCCCCGAAATGGCTCAGTCCCGTGACGCCCGCAGTGTCCGCCAGGTTTAGGAAAAGGTTCGAAAGGGGTTTTGCGCCATGCTGCACGAACCTTCCGCCGTGGAAGGCGCCCCCTCCATTGCCGGCGAGCAGGACCGGGAGGTTCTCGTGGGTGTGGCGGTTGCCGTCGGCGTTGCCGCTGCCGTAGATGATGCGGGAATTGTGCAGAAGCGAATGCCCGTCCACGTCGGGTATGCTGTCCATGCGGGCCAGGAAACGGGAGAACTGCTCGACATACCAGCGGTCGATCTGCGCGACCTTGTCGATCCGCTCGGGATTGTTCTGGTGGTGGGAAAGGTCGTGGTGCCCCTCCGTTATCCCAATCTCGCTGAACGAGCGGTTGTCACCGTCGTGCCCAAGGACAAAGGTCGCGACACGGGTCGAGTCGGTCTTGAAGGCCAGGAGCATGATGTCGTACATCAGCTCGACGTACTCCACCTGCTTGGCGGGTATGCCCGCAGGCGTCGGCTGGTCGGGGTCCACGTTGGGGCCAAACTGCTCGGCCTTCTGGATGCGCTTTTCGACATCGCGGATCCCGGTAAGGTACTGGTCCAGCTTCTCCTGGTCCCGCTTCGCGAGTCGCTGCTGCATGTCGCGGGCGTCAGCCATCACAAAATCAAGCACGCTGCGCCGCTCCATCATGCGCCGCTGGGCATTCTTGGCGCGCTCCCCGTGCGGCCCCTCCCCGAACAGCCGTTCGAAGGCAAGCCGGGGATTGGACTCCGGCGTCATCGGCGTCGTCGGGGACTGCCACGAGATATTGTACTGGTAGGCGCACGAATAGCCCGAGTCGCAGTCCGCGGACTTGCGGGTTGCGTCACAGCAGAGCTCTATCGACGGGAACCGGGTCAGGTGCCCGACATGGTTGGCGATAACCTGGTCGATTGAGACGCCCGCCCGAATGTCGGTGGCGCTTTTGTTGATCCTGACCCCGGTCAGGAACACGCTGTTGCCGCGGGCGTGGTCGCCCCCTCCGTCGTTGCCGGGGTTGGCATTGGCGTGGGCCAAGCCTCCCAGCACCTGGATGTAACGGCTCACGGGCTCGAGTGGCTGAAGGGTCGGGCTCAGCGAAAAGGCGGGTTCGGCGCCGCCCGGCCACCAGCGGCTGGGGATCGCCCCGTTAGGGAAAAACACGAACGCGGTGCGCAGGGGCGCCCCGGTGGCGGTGGTCGCAAGCCTCAGGTCGGAGGTGACCGCGCCCAGGGCCTTGGCCGAAAGAAGCGATCCAAACGTCGGGAGCGCCACGCAGGCGCCGATTCCGCGCAGGAAATGGCGCCGGCTCATGGCGGCGTTGCGCAGCTCCGAGGCAGGGTCAGCGGGGGTCTTCATGGGCGTGGTCGTTGGTTGCCGTCAGGAGTGAAGGTTCGCGGGCAGAGCCATCCGCGAACTGCCGAGTTCCCGGCTGGCGGCGCTGCTGGAACGGTGCCGAATTCACGATCCCTTGCAAGAGCACAGACGAGCGGCCGCCCGAGGCCTCGAGCTGCTCCACGATGTGGTCGACCGTCTCGACGTCATAGTAGTCGAGCGTCCGGCCCAAGGCATAGGTGAGCATCTTCTCGGTGATGCAGTAATAGAAGTCCCGCAGGTGGGCCGTCGCCAGGATATGCTTGAGCTCGCGGACGTTGGAGAAGGTCTCTCCGGTGATGAGCCTCCCCCCCGGGTCGATCGGCCTGTTCATCTCGGCGTCGCGCCACATGCCCATCGCGTTGAAATTCTCGAGGGCCAGGCCCAGGGGGTCCATGCGGCTGTGGCACGCGGCGCAGGTCTTGTTCGTCGCATGTAGGGCCAGGTTCTCCCGCAACGTCATCGTGCGCAGCTTTTCCGGGCTGGCTGCGTCCTCGAGCGCGGGGATGTTCGGAGGAGGTGGTGGGGGGCGTGTGCCAAGGATGGCGTCGAGAATGAAGACCCCCCGCTTCACCGGCGAGGTGCGGGTAGGGTTGGAGGTCACGGCAAGAACGGTGCCCTGGGTGATGACCCCGCCACGGGGACTGTCCGCGGGGAGCATGACCTTGCGCATCTGGGGGCCGACTACCCCCTGAATGCCGTAGTGCTTGGCAAGGTCCTCGTTAAGGAACGTGTAATTGCTCTCGATGAGCTCGGAGAGGCTCCGGTCCCCCTTGATGACGTAGGCAAAGACCATCTCGGTCTCCCTCCTCATCGCCTCGCGCAGGCTGTCCGTCAGCTGCGCCTTGGGGGAGCGGATGAGGGTGAAGAACGCCTTGCGCGCATTGGAGAAGGCCTCCTTCTCCTCCGGTGTGCGCTTTTCCTCGGCGACACGGTTCAAGCGGCGGAAGGTGTCTATTGCCTTCTCCACCTCGGGATCGGGGTGTTCCCGCAGGTAGACCGCAAACGGGCTTATCTGCACGTTCGCGATGTCCCGCGCCTCGAGCCATTGGCCGGTGAAATTGCTTATGAACTCGGACGACCGCTTGTCCGCCAGCATTCGGGCGACCTGGGCGGGAAGCTGCGCCCGGAGTTCGCCCTTTCCGGCGAGTCGGAAGAGCTCGTCATCGGGCATCGACGACCAGAAGAGATAGGAAAGGCGCGAAGCCAGCGAGAATTCGTCAATAAAGGGGTCAACCTGGCCCGGCCTTAGCGGCTCGACCTCCTCGTCGCGGAAGATGAACCGGGGCGACGCCAGGACCGCCACCATCGCCTGAGCGACACCGGCCTCAAAGGTGCCGCCGGGCTGCGAGGACACCGACGACGCCATGGCAACGAGCCGGTCTACCGTCTCCGGGTCGACCGGCCGGCGGAACGCCCGCGTGGCAAAGCCGCCGAGCAACTCGGCTGCGTACTTCCGACGGCTGACGGGCCAGAAAGGCACGTTCCTCGGGAAAAACTGCGCATAGGTGGCGGGCTGCACCCAGAACTCGGGCGCCATAGGGCCCCGCACGGTGACCGCGTTAAGGCGCAGGCGCAGAAGCCGCTTTTGATCCCGGTCGGGACCGATGGGCTGGACCTCGAAGGTGAGCGGGTGGTCGCCCGGCTGCCAGGATCGGTCGAACGTGAATTCCAGGGTCTTGTCCGACTCCCGGACGAACTCCTGGCTGATGAGCGTCTCCCCGTCGACCTTGAACACCAGCCGGCAGCGATTGAGGTCGAACTGGTCATCCACGTAGTTTTCAACGGCCTTCAGGTTGACGTACACCTGGTACTTGCCCGGGTGCGTCGCCTTGTAGGTCGCGGCGACAATCGCCGGCGTATAGTAAGAGAGGTCGAGCGCATCGCCCACGGCCTTGGGCGCAGGGCGCTTGAAGGGTCCCTTCGCTGGGGAGCCGGAGGCCCCGTCCTTCTCCCGCTCGGCGCCCGCCCCCGGGGCCGGGGCGGCTCCGGGCAGCACATCGGGCTCCTCCGCCTTAAGCGTCGCGAACTGCTTTCCCGGCAGGAGCTGCTCGGCAACCACCCTGGGCTGGGTCGGCACCACCTGCGCTATGATGGTCTGGGCCGAATCGAGGTAACGCTCCAGGAGCATCGGCGAAATGGTCAGAACATCGGCGATGTTGTCGAAGCCCTGGCCGGTGTCGTCCGCGGGGAACTCCTTAAGCGTGTCAAACTCGACTCCCGTGAGCGCCCGAATCGTATTGCGGTATTCGACGCGGTTGAGGCGCCTGACGGTCACTCTGCCCGGGTCGGGATGCGCGGGGTCCAGGGAGAAGGCCTCGAGCTTGATCCACGTCATCAGCCTCTTCACGTCCTCGGGCGGCACGCGGGGCTTGCCGGCGGGCGGCATGATGCCGGCCCGGACATTCTTCATCACGCGCCACCACAGGGCGTGATTTCGGACATCGGAGTCGTTGTGGAAATCATCGAGGTCGACTCCTCCCTTGTTAAAGCCGGCGCCATGGCAATCGTAGCAATACTGGTCCAGCACGGGCTCGATGTCCCGGTTGAACGAGGCTAGCGCCGATTCGCCTGCCCTGCAGGCCATTGACGCCGACATCGCGGCGGCTGAAAGCAGGGCGAAAACCCGCAAGGCGGCCACCCTTGGGGAGTGCGTCCGTTTGCAGGAATGCGTCTTTCGCATGGGGTGCGCAGACAGATACCCAGATTTCCCCCTCTGGCAAGGTCTCAGGCCAGTCTGCCTCGAATTTATCCGGGCCCTGCGGACAAAGGGTTTGAACTTGTCGAAGCGCGGCCCAAGAAAGTTGCCTCGTGAGCATGACGCCCGAGAGGCCTTGCCCGAAGTGCTCCTGCCCAAGCCCCCAAAACGACAGGCCAAAAAAGATACCCCGCCATGAAAAAAAACCCCTGTTTCCCGCTGTTATCCCTGCTGTTCTGCGCCGCGCCGCTCCTCCTTCGCGCGCAGGCGCCCGTTGTCCCGGATTGGGCCCAGCCGGGTTCGGCGACACACCACCAGGTTCCGCCTCCCGCGGATTTTCACCGCCCCACCAGGAACTTTGACGCACCGATAGGCCTGTTCGATGGCCAGTCTGACGTGGGCGGGGCGGTGGTCGCGTCCAGCGCCAGTTACGACCCCGGCTCCCTGCAGTATACGATCAACTCGGCGGGCTACAACATCTGGTACACGCGCGACGAGTTCCGGTACCTGTGGAAGAAGGTGTCCGGCGATGTCTCGCTCGCGGCCGACATCACTTTCCCGAACCCGAAGGGCTACGACGACCGCAAGGCGGTCCTCATCATCCGCCAGGACCTCGATGACGACTCGAAGGAGGCCATGACCGCCCTGCATGGCGCGGGCCTTCTTCATCTGGCCATGCGCCCTGTCAAGGGCGCCGACATCAAGGAGGCGCTCCGGATCCAGCTGCCCGTGGGCGCACCCGGCTCCCGTCCCAAGCGAATCGGAATTGAGAAGCACGGGGACTCGTTTTCGCTCTTCGAGAGCCTGGACGGAGAGCCCATGCACGAGGTCGGCGCCCCTGCGACCCTGCATTTTGACGAGCCCTTCTATGTGGGCATAGCCTTCTGCTCCCACCTGCCCGCCACATCGGACACGGCAGTTCTTGGCAACGTCGTATTCGAAAACGCCGCGGGCAAGGTCCGCTAGGGCCAGCGGCCACGAAGGTGCGCCGGGCCGGAGGCTAGGACCGCAGGAAAGAAGATAGCCGCGGTTGGCCACCTCCAACCCGCGAATACCGAAATTGTAAGTAATTTATAAGTAATTGTTTATAATATTTTGAAGCGTAACGCGATGAATAGCCATGAACGATCCCCATTGGGATTTTAATTTGTCTTTGCAATCGGCCGACCCAATCTAGCCACGTTTTAGCTTACCCTACCCCTTTGCTTAAGTATCCGCCCCGTCTCCATGGCTGAAAAAGGAGAACCTACAGGCATCTTTGCCGCCAAGCGGCTGAGTGCGCACAACCGCGCCGAAATGCGCGAGATCTTTGACCGGGCGATCAAACTCGCCGAGCGCGACAAGATCCGCCTGAAGGTTCCCCATGAGGTGAAGCTGGTCCAGAAACACCGTGGGATGCACTACCACTACCGGCCGGAGCTCTTCCTGCAGCTGCAGGGCCGCACCGACTTCCAGTTTCCGAGGGAATCCTTCAGCATCGACCCCGACGAGCTGTGCGTCATCCCGGCCGGAGTCCCCCACGGTGAGGTGGTTTACCCCGACGCAACCACCCCTTTCAGGAACCTCGTGGCGGGTTTCTACAACAATACGCTGAGCCTGCACTTCGCCTACGAGGCCCGCCCCAATCATCCTGACATCGAGGTCATCGAATTCTTCGATGCGCCCAACCTCGACGTCTTCCTGACCCTGGCCAACAGCCTCGCCCAGACCTACCAGTCCCAGGGCCCGGCAAGGGATTCCATCCTGAAGGGCCTCATAATAGCCCTCATCGGGCTGTTTCGGAACATCGTCGAGACCGGGACGGGGCAGCTCAACAGCGACATTGGAAAGGTCTTTCACGCAAAGTGCATCGTGCGGGAGCAGTTCGCGAACCCGGACCTCGGGGTGCAGAACATCGCGGAGCACCTCGGCTGCTCGGCCGACTACCTCTCCCATCTTTTCCATACGGAGACGAAGGAGAGGCTCACCCATTACATACAGAGGATAAGGATTGAGGGGGCGATTCTGGCCCTCGAGACAACCTCGCTCAACATATCGGAGATCGCCTACGCGGCGGGCTTCGCCGATCCGGCGTATTTCGCGCGCATATTCAAGCAGCACAAGGGTGTGCCCCCGCAGGAATATCGGACCCAGCTAGACGCCCACCGCACCGAAATAGAGGTGCGGCCGAAGACGGTCTACTACGACAAGCTCGATTTCACCCACGGGAAGCCGAAGGTGATCACTGTTTCGGACAAGGCGCCGCACGACGCCGTGGCCCTAAGCCGGGCTGGTGTCGTTTCTGGGAACAAACGATAGGGCGCAGGCAGCAAGCAGGAGCGAAACGCCGCCCGTAACGACGGCCGGAAGGGCGTGGCCTGAAAACAGGTGCCTGACCACGGGCCCAAGAACCGCGGCCGCGACAATTTGGGGAAGCACGATGAAAAAGTTGAAGACCCCCATGTAGAACCCCATCTTCTCCGCGGGAATCGCATCCGCGAGCATGGCATAGGGCATCGACAGGATCGTCGCCCAGCCAATGCCTACGCCCACCATAGAAATCAGCAGGAACTCCTGCCTCGTCCAGATGCAGGTCGAGGCAAGTCCAAGCCCGGCGCAGATTAGCCCCGTCCTGTAGAGGGTTCGCGTGCCGATGCCCTTCCGAGCAAGCCCGACGAGGACAAACGAAAAGACGAACGCGACGAAGCTATAGGCCGAAATGCACACCCCGCTCCATTCCACGCCGCGCTGGTAGGCCTCGGAGCCGGGGGCCCCGTGGAAGATCTCGGTGCCCACGGCCGGGGCAAAGTACAGCCACATGCAGAAAAGGCCGAGCCAGGTGAAGAACTGGACTACCGCGAGGCGGCGCATCATCCGGGGCATCTCGATCAGGCCGCGGAATATCTGGTAGGCGGCGGAGCGCTCGGAGCCCGGGACGGGCGGAGCTGATGCGTCCGGCGGGATCTCCGCCGTGGTAATGACCGTATAGAGCACGCTCCCGATGAAGACCACCGAGCCCAGGTAGAAAGCGAGGTGAACCGAATGGGGGATCGATCCGCGGGCCGTGGGGCCGCCCCCGAGCCCGAGGTGCGTGATGATCCAGGGAAGCGACCCGGAGAGGACGGCTCCCAGGCCAATCAGGAGGCTCTGCATCGAGAATCCCAGCTGGCGCTGCGACGAGGGGAGCAGGTCCCCGACGAAGGCGCGGAAGGGCTCCATGCTTATGTTCACCGAGGCGTCCAGCACCCAGAGAAGGCCTGCCGCCATCCACACCGAGGAGGAGTTGGGCATGGCGATCAGAGCGCAGCTCGCCATGATCGCTCCTGCCAGGAAGTAGGGCCGGCGCCTTCCCAGGCGCGTCCAGGTGCGGTCGCTGTAGTGACCTATGATGGGCTGGACGATCAGACCCGTTACGGGCGCCGCGAGCCAGAGAATCGCCAAATCGCTCTCGCTCGCACCCAGGTACTGGTAGATCGAGCTCATGTTGGCCATCTGCAGCCCCCAGCCGAACTGGATGCCGAAAAAGCCGAAGCTCATGTTCCAGATGGCTGGAAGCGAGAGGGGTATTCGCTGCGAATTCATCAATGCCCGTGGGGTTCCGCCTGGGCCTCGCTGTAGTCGCGCAGTATTCGATCGCCCGTGCGATCGTAAAGTTTGATCCAGTGGCTGAGCATTTCGACCTTGCCGCCCTTTAGCTCCGCGAGCTGGGCGTCGGTGTATCTCCATTGCCAGTTGCCCTCGGCGGTCCCGGGCTGGTTGAGGGTGCAGGATGCCGGCAGGTCGAGGAGGTCCTGGATCGGGACAACGGCCAGCCTGGAGACGGTGGCGAGCGCAGACCGGATCATCGGCCACGCCGACCGCGAGTCGCCGAGCTGAAAGTAATCCTCGATCTGGCGCGCCGTGCCGCCCGAGAGGTGTTCGAGCCAGCCCCGCGTGGTGGTGTTGTCGTGGGTGCCCGTGTATACGACGCTGTCGGGAGTATAGAAGTGCGGGAGATTAACATTTCCGGCATCGTGCCCATACGCGAACTGGAGGATCTTCATGCCGGGAAGCCCTGCGGCCTTCCTGAGGGCCACCACCTTCGGCCCGATGTACCCGAGGTCCTCTGCGATGATGCGCGCCTCCGGAAGGGCTCTCTTGGCTGCCTCAAAGAACCTGATCCCCGGGCCGTCAACCCAGCGGCCGTTGCATGCATCCGAGGCCCCTGCTGGGATCTCCCAGTAGGTGTCGAAGCCGCGGAAGTGGTCGAGCCTGATGATGTCGTAGAGCTCAAACGACGCCCGGAGCCTGTCTATCCACCACCGGTAGTCCGTCCGGGCGAGGTACTCCCAATCGTAGAGGGGGTTTCCCCAGAGCTGGCCCTTTGCGGAGAAATAGTCAGGAGGGACACCGGCGACCGCCAGGGGGCTCCCGGCCTTGTCGAGGCGGAACACCGCGCGGTTCTCCCAGGTGTCTGCGCTGTCAAGCGCGACGAAAATCGGCACGTCGCCGATGATGCCTACGCCGCGCTCGGCCGCATAGGAACGCAGCCGCCTCCATTGGCCAAAGAAAAGGTACTGGTAAAAGACATGCCTTGAGGCCTCGAGTTGCACCGGCCCGGGAAGGCTGCCAAGGCGCGAGGGGCTCCATGCCCGGTATTCCTCCGGCCAGGTCGTCCACGGGCGCCCGCCAAAATGGGACTTGAGGGCCATGAACGTCGCAAAGGGCTCAAGCCATCCGGCGTGGCCCCTGCGAAACGCCGAGAGGGAACCGAGGCCGTCCACCTCATCCAAGCGCGACGCCGAGAACCTGTCGTACGCCCGGGAAAGAACGATCCAGAACGTCTCGTAGAGGCGACCGTAGTCGACGCGGTCGGTCGGCAGCGCGCGCAGCGGCGCCAGGTCCTTCTCGTTGAGCAGTCCCGCCGAAGCGAGCTCGTCGAGGTCGATGAAATAGGGGTTTCCCGCGCGGCCCGAGAAGGTCTGATAGGGCGAGTTGCCATATCCCGTCGGCCCAACCGGGCAGATCTGCCAATACCTGACCCCCGCCTTGCCGAGAAGATCCAGCAGGTCCCTTGAGCCCGGCCCAAGGTTCCCTATGCCATACCGGCCGGGAAGGGACGAGATGTGGGCCAGCACGCCCGAGCTCCGGGACGTGAGCCAAGTGGGAGGCGGTGTTTCCATCTGGTGTGGTGTCGGCTTAGCAGGCGACGCCTGTACCGGCGACGGGGATACCATGGATAGATTGTTTGGAGCGGCTCTTGGGCCATGGGTGTGGCGCCGCGCAAAGCGCGGCCCACCCCGAAGGAAAAACGGCCACCAGAGCTGATCCGGTGGCCGTTTGGTTCGTTCGCCTAGCCAGACGCCAGGTCTGGTTGTCTTAGAACTTGTAGGTTACGCCTGAACGATACGAGGCGCCGTACTTCTGCCAGTTCTCGAGCTGGCGCGGATCCCCGTTGTTGTAGTTGATCAGCGGGGCGTTGGTAAGGTTCCTGCCCTCGAGGTAGACCGCGAAGTTCTTCAGAGGACCGTGCTTGAACTCGTACTTCACCTGGGCATCGACCGTGTGGAACGGGATTTCCTCCGAGTAACCGTCGCCCGGCGTGCCGAAGTTCTGCGGTGTCGGCGCTCCGAACTGGACGATGTACTCGCGGGTCTCCGACTGGTAGTGCAGGCTCACTCGGGCGGTGAAGCCCTCGAGGACCCCGCGCCCCTCGTAGAAGAGGGTCACGTTCGCTGACTTCTTCGACATGTCCGGCAACGGGGCGCTCGGGTTTGTCGGGCCCCAGGGCTTGATGTTGCTGTCCACGAGGAGCCCGTTCATCTCGATTCCGAGGCCGCTCAGGGCGCCGCTCGTAAAGAGGCTTCCGTCGAGCTCGAGGGTGGCCTCGACGCCGCTCAGGTTGCCACCCTGTCCGTTCTGCTCCATGCTCGTGAAGCCCTGGTTGATGATCGGGGCCGTGGCCGACGTGTAGGGGTAGCCCGCGAAGCTGGTCAGCGTGTTCTCCTGATAGATGTAGCTCACGAGCTGCTTCTCGAAGGCGGCGACCGCGACATAGCCGTTCTTGTGGGCGAAGTAATGCTCAAGGCTCAGGTCCACCGAGTTGGCGATCCAGGGGTGGAGGTCCGGGTTGCCGGCGCTGCCGCCCCAGGGGCTCACCGTGCTGGACGTGGCATAGGAGGAGTTGTAGCTGAAGTCGCGCGACGCCCTCATGTCGTACATGCGCGGCCTCTGCTCCTCGCGGCCGATGAAGAACCTGATGGTGTCCTGGGTGGTCGGATGGAAGTTCAGGGTCAGGGTCGGCAGCACGTCCGCGTAGTTCTCGCTCGCCGACACCGGGGTCACGTAGGAGCCAAAGCCGCCGGCGGACTCGCCGGTCGAGCTCTGCTGCGTGATGTCCGCCACAACTCCGATGTTGCCATCGAACGGGACGTCGCCGGCCTTGCCCTTGAGGTCAAACTTCACGAAGGGCCGGAAGATCGTCTCCTGGACGTTGTAGTCGTCGCCGACGAACGTTCCGGGATTCGGGTTGGTCAGGTACGAGAGCTTTCCGCTGTTGAGGAGGCTCTGCGCGTTCCAGTCGATGGCGCTGATGTTGCCGATCCACCCCAGATTGGTGAGACCAACCAGGGGAGGAAGGGGATCCTGCGCCTTGCCGTCGGCATTGACCAGGTAGCCGGTGGGCGCCTGCTCGTCGAACTTGGTCCGATGGGAGTCGCTCACGCCGACCACGACGTCCTTGATTATGGGCAAGGTGAGCTCGTGGGTCGTGCTGATCTTCACCGAGTCCGCAATGTCAGACTCGTTGAAATACTTCAGGTAGCCTTCCTGGCCGGTCGCCGGGAAAGTTCCCGTGCCCCAGCCCTGGGGGTCTGTGATCGTGAACAGGGCGGGGTTGCTGTAGTTGTCCTGCGCCACGACAACCGGGGGATTCGGGCCCGCGGGGGTCGAGACCAGCCACGTGTCGGCATCCGTCGCGCCGCCCGCGAAGCCAAGGCCCGCGTAGGTCTCGAGGACCTCCTCGTTGCGCCGCGCCTCGGAGTAGCCCGCGAGGACCTTGACCGGCCAATCTGACTTCAGGCCCAGGTCCAGGTTCCATGACACCGCCTTGAGGTTGGCGACGGTGTCGACCACCTGGTTGTCAACGACGGGCTGGATGTTCTTAAGGGTCTGCTGCGTGATCAGTCCGTTGACCGCCGTGTAGCCCGGCTGAAGCTGGGCGCTGCTCCACTGCGACATCGGGACCTGCAGACCGTTCAGCAGCTCGTCGTCGTTGAAGTGGGAGAAGAACACGTCGATCTTGCTGTGGATCGAGTCGTTCGGCTTGCTCTCAAGAACCCCGACCACGGAGTCGCGCTTCAGGAGCTCGCTCTGGTCGTAGAACTTCGCGCCGCCAAGCACCAGGTTGCCGTCCGGTGCGGTCGGGTATCCCCAGGCCTGGAACTGCTCGCCCTCATAGGGGTTCTCGGTGTGGGCGTAACCGAGGTAGATGCCCTCGGTCCCGTTGGCAAACTGGTCGATGTAGGAGACGCTGTAGCTTTCGCCCGCGCCCTTGACGCCAGCCGTCAGCTCCTTGAACTGCGTCCAATTGTAGAACGCCTGCAGCGCAATGACCCGATGGTCGACCGCGAGCGGCGAGGTTGTCTCGAGGTCAACCGTGCCCGCCAGACCGCCGACAAGGTCGGCCTCTCCAGTCTTAAAGACGGTCACTCCGCCGATCAGCTCGGAGGGATACTGGTCATACTCAATGGCGCGGTTGTCGTTCGTGCTGGCCTGCTCGACGCCGTCGAGCGTGCCGACGCTGAAGTCAGGGGAAAGTCCGCGGATCGTGATCTGCTGGTCGCGACCGTTGACGCGCTGGCTCGTGAGGCCGGGCAGGCGGGCAAGGGCGTCGGCGATGCTGACGTCGGGAAGCTTGCCGATGTCCTCTGGGGCGATGGCCTCGATGATGCCGGGGGCGCTTTCCTTCTCTTCGGCGGCCATTGCAAGGCTGCCCGCGTAGGATCCGGCCACCGTGAACTCGCTCATGACGACGACATCGTCGGCTTTCTTCGTGTCCGTGCCGGGCGCGGCGGCCGGCGGCGCGGCCGTGTCCGTCGTGTTCGTCGCCTGTGCAAAGGCTGGTACTGAGGCGGCCATGGTCATCAGGCCGGCGGCGACGAGCGTCATTAGGCTCGCGCGTTTCCTTGGGGTTAGGGCTTCGGTGTGCATAGTAGAGTAACTGTCAGGTGTGGACGGCTTGGTAGGTACAGGGTTCAACAGGTCAGGTTGTGTTCAGTGGGGGGTACTTATACAGGGCAAACGGTCCATGGGGATGCATGGATCGCTGCACTTAGCATCAGAAGGGGGAGTTTTTTCACTACTACCAAATCCGGCAGAAAACCGAGATGACCCGGAAAAAACCGTGATCGAGGCTTTTTCGGGGCAATCTCGGAGCGAAGGGCCCCAAAATGCCAGTGGCGTGCGGGCTGCTCCCCTCGGACGGCGTATCCATATAACCATAACCCGGTCCTCGGCAGGCGGCATGGCCGATGGGGCCAATACCGTCTGCCCCGTCGCGGGGAAAAGGAGCCTGCGGCCGGCCCTTTGGATCAGTGCTTCCTCGCAGTCGCCCCACCCCGCCTAGCGAGACCCGGGAATGATGCGGTCGATCGCGTGCGATATCCTATCAGCTGCAACTGGATCCCCCTCGATAAGTGAAAGGCGCCTTGCTAGGGCGAGATGCTCAAGCGCATCGTCCGGCCGGCCCAGATTGAGGAGCCTCCGCGACAGACTGGCCTCGAGCCCGGACGTGACGGGCCCGCTCCGCTCGGCCGCAATGAGGCAACGTGACGATTGTTCATCGTCGTGGCGCTTGTCGTAGATTATGGCCGCCCGGAGATTGTTCGCCTGGTTTGCGGGCTGATGGCCGATCGATCCCAGGCACGCCTCCTCAACCTCAGATGCCTTCCCCGACTGGGCCAGAAGGTCGATTAGCTGCTCAAGTGCCGCCTGGTTCCCTGGATCCGTCGCTAGGATTGAGCGGCATTCACGCTCTGCTCCGTCGGCGTCGCCGCCCAGCCGCAGAAGGCGGGCCCGGATCATTCGGAGGCTCATATCAGTCGGTCGGCGCGAGATCTCGGAGCCCAGGTAAAGCCCGCCTTCGGCAAAGCGGCCTGTCCGCGCGAAAACGTCGGCAAAGGCGGGCGCCATTAGGGCCAAGTCCCGCGGCGGACACTTGGCCGCGGCCCTATTTAGCAGTTCCTCGGCTGGGCCGTAACGGCCGAGCCTGGAAAGCGTTATCGCTTCGTTTGCCACGAGCGCGTAGCTCAAGGGCTGGAGCTCCTGGGCTCGCCTGGCCTGGGAGAGCGCCCCCTCGAGATCCCCAAGGTCCCCGTCGATCTCGCCCGCTATCCGTGCGAGGTCAGCGTTCTGGGGATCCCTGGCCGCAGACTCCTCGACAACCCTCTTGGCGGCCCTGGTCTTCTCCGGATCCCCATGATCGGTCCTGGCCTTGGCAAGGTCGCGCGCGAGCCTCGCCATGTCCTCGCAGTACGTGATCCGGTTGGTGAACGGCGGATTCCGGATGATTCCCTCCACCTTCTGAAGCACGTTTATCTGCTCGTGGTCCGTGTAGCCGAGCGCGGCCGCGCATTCGGCCGAGCTCATCGCGGGCCGGGCGCGCGCAGAGGGGCCGTAAAGGGCCCGCTCGGTCGCCTCGGCGAGCATGCGCGCCACCTCAAAGTTTCCATCCCAATTTAGATGCACGTGCTCGAAGAACTGCTCCCTGCCCGAGGGCACGGCCTTTGAATCCGGGTCCGAGCCCATGGCGCTTGCCACGTCGACGAGGCTCACGGAGGGTCCCCCTTCGCTGGCGACCTCCCGGACTACCTCGTTGATGCGCGGGTCGGGCCGGAACCTCAGGGCGTCCCAGTGCTCGGCCTCGACAAGATGATGGCGCCCCTCGTCGACGCGTCCGGCGCCGAGGTCGAGCGACCCCAGCATGAACGCACAGTCCGCGTAGTGCGGGTCAATGCGCTCCGCCTGGCGAAGGTCGATGCGTGCTCGGTCCGAGTCGCCGAGCAGCCATTCGGTCCTCCCGCGCTTGAACGCGCGCTCCCATTGGGCCGCCTCCTGCGCGGTCAGGCCCGGCCCATGCACGGAGAGCAGCGGGGCGCAGTCCTTCAGGTTGGACGCAACGGTGCACAGGAGAGTCTTGGCGCCCGCGGCCTTCGCCGCTCCCACGATGTCCCTCAAATTGGATTCATAGTTCCTGTAGACGGCCTCAAGCCTCGGATCGTCCCCCCTCACGGAATTGTCCGCGAACATCGCCATTCCGCCCCACTCACGGGCCTGCCGCGGGCCCCTGGCGAGCCTGCCGAGCGCGGCCGCAAAGAGCTGGCCCGTCCTCGTCGATCTTACGAAAACGCTCGAGCGGATGAACCACAGCGGTGGCATCTGCGAGAGGTAGGCGCACCCGGGTCCGTAGGGTCCCACCACCTCGTTATTGCCCATGTAGATGACAAACAAATCCGGGGCGAACCCGGCAAGCTCCCGCGCAACCTTGTAAACGACGTGGGAGTTGATCGCCACGATGCCTGTATTTATGATCTCAAAATCCCTGTCCGGATACCCCGCCCTCAGCAGGGCCCTGAGCTGCGGAGCGAAGCCAAACGAAGGCACGGGAATTCCCTGGGCCGCGGATTCCCCGAGGATGACGATGCGCACGGAATTGGGCGGCTTGACCGCTCGTACGCGGAAGTTCAGCGGCCTCAGGTCAAAGCTGCTCGGAAGGAACGAGGTGACAAACTCCGGGTTGGTCCGGAAATAGCCGGGCATTTCATCCGGGATGAGGAACGCCACCGATTGCCCGTAGCCGGCAAGGCGAAGGCTCCCTTCAAGGCCAATGAAAACCGCGGCGGGGATTCCCACGGCCGCGATCAGCCTGTAAATCCACAGCCTCGCGCGCGGTCGCGGAGTTCGGCCTGGTTCTTCGGGGGGCGGGAAGGCTGCTGCGCTCACTGCGGAGGGCCAATATTGGGTTGCCGTCCAAAGCGGTGTCAATCGATCGGTCCTAAATCGAGCTTGGGTCGAGCGTGCAGGAATCGATCGGGGAAACCGGAACGAAAGCCGTCCCGGCAGCGGTCCGCGGGCAATTGCGAACGGCATCTTGCGCGCGCGCCGATCGGCCCCAAGAGTGGGAGGCACATGACGAGCGGACGCCGAAAACTCCTATGGGCCTGCGGGTGCGCCGCCGGCCTGGCGCTCGCCGCCACAGCTCTCATTCTTGTAAGGCTCGGCAACGCGCCCCCGCTGCCGGCCCTCCGCCACTACTCGAGCCTCCCGCAACAGTTTGACCGAGCGCTCCAGGTGGCTTGGGCGCGGGCGGCCGCCAGCAGCCGTGCTCCAAACGACGTGCGGCACCTTGCGCACCTCTACCAGGCGAACCGCCTCAATACCGAGGCCAAGGCGTGTTACCTTGTGATCGCCAAGGGACCGGGCGGCCTGTCGGCAAGCGACCACTATTACCTGGCGGACGTGGCGCTGGAGGAGAGCGACCTCGGAACAGCCGCGACCGAGCTGGCTGCAACGCTGCAGGGGGAACCGGGATACGTGCCGGCCCGCCTGAAGTTGGCCGATGTCCTGTTCAAATCAGGCCAGCCAGAGGAGGCCGCCAAGGAGTACGAGGCAATCATAGCCACGGACGCGCACCACCCCCAGGCCCTGTACGGTATGGCGAGGATCGAGCAACAGCGTGGCAACGATGATGCCGCCGTCGCTCGCCTAAGGGACCTGGTGGGCCACCACCCTGAGTCCACCTCCGGCGCCGCCCTGCTTGCAAACATCCTGGATCGCCGGGGAGAGACGGAGGAGGCAGCTTCAATGAGGGAGCGGAGCCAGCATACGCAGGAACCCATTCCGGCCGATCCCTGGATGAAGGCGCTCCTGGTCGACTGCTACGACCTTCTGAGGCTAGGCACGGCATTCGAGGATTACCAAAGAACCGGCCAGATGGGGGAGGCGCTTCCCTTCCTCGACAGGCTCGAGGAGCTCGACCCCAAGGGATGGACGGCGCCGATGCTGCGCGGCTGGTCGCAGAAGCAGGCAGGCCATTACCCGGAAGCCGTGGCGGAGTACCGCCTCGCCCTGAATAATGGCGGTGACCCCGAGAGGATCTGCCCCCTGCTGGTCAATGCCCTGCTAAACGGGGGCAGGCCCGCGGACGCCGCGGCCCTGCTCGCGCAGTACCGCGCGCGGCTGCCACATTCCATTCCGATCCTGCTCTCCTATTCGGAGGTGGCAGTGCGCATGAGGGACTCGAGGCTCGCCCGGAGTCTCCTTGCAGAGGTTCTGCAGAAGGAGCCGTACCTATACATGCCGAACATGAGCATGGCGCAGATACTCTGGGTCGCCGGCGAGCACGATGCCGCGGCCCAATGCCTGCAACGGGTTGCCAAGGTGTATCCCGCCGATGTCGACTCCAGGGGCCTCCTGGGACAGTATTACATGGAAAAGGCTGACCCCTGGTCGGCCATCGCCCCTTTGGAGCAGGCAATCGCAGATGTCGGCGCGAAGGATCCAAGGCGGGAGCGGCTGACCAAGATGCTCGACACCGCCTATTTGTCGGCGGGGAGCCTGGAGGCCTCGCGGGGGCATTATGAAAAGGCCGCGTCGTTCTCGGAAAAATCGATCCTCCTTGTCCCCAATGGGATGCGGGGCTACGGCCTCAAGGCGAACGTGTGCCGGAAAATGAAGGATTTCAAGGGCGCTGAGCAGGCGCTTGAGAAGATGAGCTCCCTGGATCCCGCCGAGCCCATGATAGAGCTAAGTATCGGGGACGTGGTCTACCAGGCCGGGGACAGGGACAAGGCCCGCGAACACTGGCAACGGGCGCTGCAGCTGGCGCCGTCCAACGCGACCGAACTGCGAGCCGCCGTTGGCCTCCGTCTTGGCGGCCATGTGCCCGCTGATCTCTAACCCAGGTGCCGCGGTCGGCACAAAGGCATCGGGATACCGGTCCGCGGTTTTGTCCGCGCGCCCCATGTATTTTACAGGCACTCGTTTTTGACTCCTCCGCGCGGGCGGCCGAGGCTCGTGGAAGCCCCCCCGCCCCCGTGATGCCCAAAGCTCATCTTCGCCGTTCATTGGCTGCGCTGCTCCTTGGCGTTATGGCCCTGTGCGCCTGCCTGCGGGGCGGCGACATTCCGGCACCCCTTGTCAGCGTACCGCGCTTCACCCATCCGGGTGCCGGTCAGGTGTTCTACTTCGTTTTGACAGATCGGTTCTCCAACGGCTCCACGGACAACGACACGGGCGGCATGGCCGGCGGCCCGGGCCGGAGCGGGTTCGACCCGACGCGGATCTCGTATTTCCACGGCGGCGATTTTGTCGGGCTAACGGCAAAGCTCGACTACATCAAGGAGCTGGGTGCCACCGCGATCTGGATCACGCCTCCCTTCAAGAACGTGGCGTTCAACGGGAGGTCCGCAGGCTATCACGGCTATTGGATCCTCGACTTCACCCAGGTGGACCCCCATCTCGGAACGGAGGCGCAGTTCAGGGAATTTGTCGTGCAGGCCCACGCCCGCGGGATGCGCGTCTATCTCGACATCGTCGTTAACCACACGGGCGACGTCATCCGCTACAAGGACGGGGACGACAGGTACATCTCCATGGCCGAGGCGCCCTACCGCGACGCGGCCGGGAGGATCTTTGACCCGCGCGCGGTCGCCTATAACGGCGTCAATTCGCCGGACGCCTTCCCCCGCCTCTCGGCCGCCCTCAGCTTCCCGCACATCCCGTTTGTTGCGCCCGCGGACATTCACGCGAAGGGACCGGACTGGCTGAACGACGTTACGCTCTACCACAATCGGGGCAACAGCACCTTCGAGGGCGAAAGCTCCACCTACGGCGACTTTGCGGGCCTTGACGACGTTTTCACCGAGAACCCCGCCGTGGTCAACGGGTTCATCGACGTCTACAGCAGGTGGATCCAACGCTACGGAATCGACGGCTACCGGATCGACACCGTCAAGCACGTCAACATGGAGTTCTGGCAGGCCTTCGCTCCGGAGATACGTGCCAGGGCGGCCTCGTACGGAAGACCGGACTTCCTTATCTTCGGCGAGGTCGCGAACATGGACAGGAACGTCGAGCTGATGAGCGAGTTCACGACAACCGGGACCCTGGACGCTGCGCTCGATTTTGGATTCTACGTGGGCGCCCGGGACTTCATTTCGCGAGGCCACGACGCCTCCGAGCTGGAGGCCCTCTTCGCAAGGGACGACCTCTATACCGACCACGACAGCAACGTGCACAATGCCACCACCTTCATCAGCAACCATGATGACGGTCGGTTCGGGCTGTTCCTGAGGCGGGACAATCCGGCGTCGAGCCCGAACGAGTTGGCCGCGCTCGACCTTCTCGGGCAGGAGCTCCTGCTGACCGTGCGCGGGCAGCCCGTGATCTACTACGGGGACGAGCAGGGGATGGTGGGATCGTCCAACGACAACGGTGCGCGCGAGGACATGTTCCCATCACAGACCCCCCGCTTCCGCAGCCTCGCCCTCCTCGGCACGAGCCGCACGGGCAAGGACGATAAATTCGACGTGAACCACCCCTTTTTCCGTGCGATCCGCGCGCTGGCCGGCCTGCGGGAAAGCCGCCCCGGGCTTTCCCGTGGCGCGATGCTCCCGAGAGAGAGCGGGAATCCCCGCGTCTTCGCCTTTTCACGGTTGGAGCGGGCGGAGCGCGTGGAGTACCTGGTCGCCCTCAGCAACTCGCGAACCGACACACAGAGGGCCTCGCTCCAGACGTGCCAGTTGCCGGGCGGCAAGCTCCGGCTGCTTTTTGACTCGGCCTCGCCGGAGCGCGCCGCCCCGGTCGAGCTGACTGCGGGGCCAGCCGGCAAGGTCGATATCACCCTGGAGCCGCTCCAGCTTGCAGTGTTCCAGGCTGGCGCCTCCCTGGATTCCGGTCCGACCGGCCCCACAATCCGCATGGAAAGCCCCGCCCCCGGCACCACCCTCTCCTTCTCCGCCGAGGAGATCGGCTCCCAGGTCATACCCAAGCGGCAGGAACTCCTTGCAGCGGTGGAGGGAGGCGATGGGTTTGCCGAGGTCACGTTTGTCCTTCGGCGCGCGTCGCGGCCCGGCCAGTATGAGCTCGTGGGGACGGCGGACCGCCCGCCCTACCGTGTCTTCTGGAGGCCGCCGGCCGACATGGCGCCGGATGAAAGGCTGGGCTTCATCGCTACCGTCGACGACCTGCGCGGACACCGGGCCTCGAGCGAGATCGACGGGATCACGGTGGCCCCCACCCCGATTGTGTTCGGGATTCGGGGAGCCACCGTCCCGCTGCTCACCGCGCAGCCGGATTCGGTGCGGACGGCGAAGGCCGGGACGGACCTCGCTCTGGAGGTTGCAGCCAGCGGGACCATGCCCCTGGACTACGCGTGGCTCCATGACGGGCGCGTGGTGCAAGGAGCTACGGGACCGGGCTTGAGGATTGGCCGGATTGGTGCCGGCGACGCGGGCCATTACGCCGCCGTTATCCACAACCGGGAGGGGACGGCCATAAGCCACGATATTCTCGTTCAAGTTTCGCCCTAGGAGGGCCGCCCGAACTAAGGCGACGGCCGTCCCTACTCGTCAGAGGGCGCCCTGCGGCTCCTCCTGAACCGGCAGGGATCCGGTGCAAGGGCGGGGGAAAAGATACGTCACCGCAGCCACTATCACGACATTTGCGGACAACCCCACGAGACCGGCATTGATGCCGCCAACCGGGTCCCGGTGGGTGAAGACGAGGTAACCCGTGAGCGCAAGGCCCGCGAGCAGCCCGGATAGGATCCCCGCCGAGGTCACCCGCCGCGAGTAGATCCCGAGGACAATGCCCGGAGCGAATTGACCCACGCCGGAGTACGCCAGGATCAGCAGTCCGACCAGGGTGGTCGAGCTGTGCACCGATAGGTAGAGGGCGACCGCCGTGATCACGACGACCGCGACGCGGGCAACCCTGCCGATGTTGTCATCCGACATGGCCGGCGCGAACAGGGGCCGGTAGACATTCTTGGCGACGAGCGTGGCTGCGGTGAGGATGTGGATCGCCGCCGGGACCATGGCCGTTAGCGCACCCGCTCCCCCTATCACGCCGAGGACCCACGGCGGAAAGGTTTCGCGGACGGCTGAGAGGAGCGCCAGGTCCCCGTTCTTTAGCCCGGGCGCCACCAGAATCGCCGCGCACCCCGCAAACACGATGAGGGCCAGCGGGAGGATGTAGAACGGCATCATGATCGCGTTCTTGCGGATCGTCTCGCCGCTCTTGGCGGTAAAGATTGCCCCGAAGAAATGGGGCCATGTGAACATGAGTGAATTTACGAGGATCGTGGAGACGTACCAGGAATGGCCGTAGTTCGGCGTGGATCCGGGCATGGTGAGGTGCCCCGGCCGGGCATGCTCGACCGCCGCGAACATGGCGCCGATCCCCCCGAAATGAATGTAGGGTATCCAGATGCCCACGACGACAGCGACCGCCACGAGCAGGAAATCCTTGAGGGCGCTCACCCACACGACCCCCCTTACTCCACTAACGAGGACGAAGCCGGCGACGACCACCGTGGCAGCGAGCATCGCGGGCGTCCTTCCAACGGCCTCGAAGCTCGCGACCCCGACGATGATCCCAAGGGATGTGATCTGAAGCTGCAGGTACACGATCAGGAACACGACGCCCGCCAGCGCCACAATGGCCGCGATCAGGTCGCTGCCATAGCGCTTCCCGAAAAAGTCCCCCAGGGTCTGGATCCCGTGCCTGCGTCCGTACTCCCAGATTGGCGGCCCGATGAAAAAGCACAGGACCTGGCCCAGGGTGAGGTACCCGAGGATATAAAGGGTCGGGCCGCCCTTCGAGTAGATCCACCCGCTGATGCCCAGGACCGAGAACGCGGTGAAGGTCTCGCCCGCGAGCAGGATCCATACGAGGACCACGCCCAGCCCCCTTCCGGCCACCGCCCACTCCTCAAGGTTGAGCTGCCTCCGCTTGGCCGCGAGAAAGCCGATGCCGGATCCCAGGGCGACGATCGCGAACATGACGGACAGCGCGGTGGTTCCGGGGTTCATCGGTGCCTCTCGATCCGGTAGATGACCAGCAGCACGGCCGGCGTGAAGGCGTTCCATGCGACGATCCAAAACAGGTTGAAGGGCAGGCCGAGGACATGGGGCTCCAGGCGGTCCCAAAGCGCGACGGAGAAGCACATCCCGAAGAAGGGCACGCTCGCCAAGAGAATCGACCAAATGGACGGCTTCCTCACCTAAGGGCCGGAGCATCGACGACCGCCGATGGGCGCGCGAGCAGAATTGCCATTCCGAGCGGGTCCTGCGCATGGGATCCGGGAAAAGAGCGGATCGCCCGGCAGTCGGGTGGTTACAATCCCGTGAACCCCGCCCTTTTTTGGGCAATGGCCGCCAGGATTGACGGCAACAGCGTTGCCTTAGGGTGGCGTCCCCAACAACCATCCCTGCTGCAGATGACAACCGCCGTGGACAATTCCAGCCCGCGCCGTCAGGAGGCGCCGACCGCGACCAAGGAGCCCCGGAACTAAGTCCACGACCCTATCCCTGCGAAGCCCGATGAGCGGCTCACCCCAATGGATCGGTGAACTCAAGACGCACGCCGCGCTCGGCCTCCCGGCCGCGCAATACCTCTTGGGCATGAGCTACCACAGGGGCAACGGGGTGCCCAAGGACATGGCGGAGGCCGGGAAATGGCTGAAGAGCGCCGCGGAGAACGGCCATTCCAAGGCCCAGTCCGTGTTGGGCCTGATGCTGTGGCGGGGCGACGGCGTACCCCCGGACAGGCACGAGGCGCTTCGTTGGCTCAGACTCTCGGCGGAACAGGGCGAGGTGGAGGCGCAGCACACGCTCGGGATGATGATCGAGAGGGGCGCCGAGGCCGACCCAAACCCGGTCGAGGCGCTCGCGTGGTACACGCTTGCCTCGGAAAAACTTGGTGAGGCAGCCGGCGACCGCAACCGGCTCGAGGGTGCGCTCGATGAGGAGTCGCGCCGGCTGGCCGAGGCGCGCAGCGCCGAGATCATAGCCCAGATCGAGGCCCGCAGGAGGAACTGAGCTTACGGGCCCTCCCCCGAAGGGCCCTGGAGGGCGGCGCGCGCACAAGGGGGCGGCCTCGCGGCTTGGCTTCCGGCCCGAATGGTGCGTGTGTTGGGGCAATGGATTTGTCAGAGCACACCCTCTCCACGCTGGGCGGCCAGCTCGAGGCCCAGGGATTCAAGGCCTCGCACGCCGGGCCCATGCTCCGCTGCCACTATGCGGCGGGGAACCATCCGGCGGCGAACGGCCGTCCCCTGCCAACCGCCCTGGCCGAGCTCCTGGCCGAGAACAGGGTCCGGAGGGAGGCGGGAGTGGCCTCGAGGGCCGTGTCCGGGGACGGCACGACGAAGCTCCTCCTGAGGCTGGGTGATGGGAAGACGGTGGAGTCGGTCTTGATGCCGGATTTTCGCCCCGACAGGGCCGCCGGGTGCGTTTCGTCGCAGGTGGGCTGCGCAATGGGCTGCGACTTCTGCGCGACGACAAAGACCGGCTTTGAGCGCAATCTCTCCTCCGGGGAGATCGTCGACCAGTTCCTTTCCCTAAGGCATGAGGCGCACGCGGCCGGAAGGCGCCTGCAAACGCTGGTCTTCATGGGCATGGGCGAGCCCATGCTCAACTATGAGAACGTTATTTCGGCTATAGCCCGGATCGCGGACAACGACCTGGGAGCCCTCGGCTTCAGGCAGGTCACGGTCTCCACTGTCGGCATTGTCCAGGGGATAGATGCGCTCGCCGCCTCGGGCCTCAACGTCCACCTGGCGGTTTCCCTGCATGCCCCCGACGACCCGACACGGGCGAGGCTCCTGCCCATGGGCCGCCGCTACGCGGTGCGCGACATCCTGGTCGCAGCCGATGCCTACCAGGAGCGCACCGGCAGGCCCGTTTCCCTGCAGTATTGCCTCCTGGGCGGAGTGAACGACTCCGTGGCGCAGGCCCTCAAGCTCGCCGACCTCCTGGAGGCGCGTCCAATGCACGTGAACCTGCTCCACTACAACCCAACGGGGCTTAGCCTTCGCGGGGAGACCTACGCGCCCTCAAGCGAAGCGGCGACCGAGGCTTTCCTGGGCGCCCTGCGCGAACGAGGGGTTGTGGCCCACGTACGGCGATCCCGGGGCCCCGACATCGAGGCCGCATGCGGGCAGTTGCGAAGGCGCTCCGGACTGGGTTGAGTCCATGTTCGTGCGCCTTGGCTGCCGCCTCAGGGCCCCCGTCACCCCACCGGCGTTCGCCTGCATTAGGAAAACGGAAGCCAAGCCCCGCGGATCAGATCACGGGATGGGCCGCCCCGTCCATGGGAAGCACCGCGCCAAAAACGTAGCTGGCCTGGTCCGAGGCCAGGAACAGGGCCACCTGGGCCACCTCCTCGGGTGTCGCCATCCGTCCCGCCGGGATCTTGGACTCCGCCTTCCCCAGCAGCTCCTCCTGGGAGCAGCCGGAGGTCCGCGCCTCGACATCAAGCCGGTCCTTCACGCGACCGGTCTTCGTCATGCCCGGATTGATCCCGTTGATCCTCACCCCCCGCGGCGCATAGGCGGCCGCAAGCCCCTTTGTCGCAAGCATAAGGGCCGCGTTCGCGGCGCCTCCCGCGATATGGAAGGGGTCGGCGACCTTCCCGCCCACTCCGATGATGTTGACCACCACCCCGGACCCCCGGGCCGCCATGGCCGGAAGCACGGCGTCCATCGCGTTTATCGTGGGGAAGAATTTGGCATCGATCGCCTGCCTCCAAGCGGCGGCGTCGAGTTCCAAGGGGGGATGCCGGCGCGCGGCTCCGGCGCTGTTTACCAGCACGTCGACAGGACCCAGTGCCGCGGCAACCTCGGCAAACGCCTGCCTTGCCGCCGCGGGGTCGGCTAGGTCCACGGCGCGGGTGAAAGCGTCCCCCAAAAGGTCCGCGCGCGCGGACGAAAGATTGGCGGGATCCCGGGACAAGAGCGCAACACGCGCGCCTTCAGCGAGGAATGCGCGAGCGCAGGCCAGGCCGATCCCCTTGCTTCCGCCCGTGATGACGGCCAGCTTTCCCTTAAGTCCGAGGTTCATGGGGGCGGGACGGGCTCCTGTCCGGCGGCAGGGACCTTAGATCGCCTTGAATCCGAAGGCCCCGAGCTCGGCTAGGTGAAACGGCGCCGTCCCGGTCAGCTCCATCACGGTGGACACGGCCGAAGGGAGGTCCGGAGATTGGAGGTACGACGCCCCGTCATCGGCGTCGTGCAGGTGGATGGCCCATGCGCCCGACGAGCCTCCGCCGGACTGGAACACCGACCCGTAGAGGTAGTTGCCGGGCAGCCCGTGGTGGGGGCCCGTCCCCGTCACGAGAAAGAGGGAGTGGACAGGGTCGTGGTGGACGCCCGCCGGATCGGCGCCGTGGTGCTTGCGGTGATGGACGGGCTTGCCCGTGACCTTGAGGCGTAGTGCCTCCGCCCTGGGGCGGTCCGCGGCCGGCAGCGATTGGAGGTAGCGGTCAAAGATCTTCGCATTGGGCTCGAGCTCCTCGGGCGGGATCTTTCCCTCGGCAAGCGCCTCAAGGTTGGCGGCCACGAACGAGGGGCTGCTGGAGAGCGACCGAGCCGTCACGTGGCCGCCCTTGTGGTCCGCGCTCGGGTACACCTGGTGGGCGGCATAAAGCCGCGTCAGGGACTCCACGTAGCTGGTGGTGTGCGGGACCGCGCCGATCGGGCTGTGCTCGATCATCTCCATCACCGCCTGGTCAAACTGGGCATTGGGGTCCTGGGACATGGCGTTGTTGATAATCGGCGCAAATGGCCAATGCGAGGCTCGTTATCCGTCAGGCCTGGACGACGATCGTTTGCCCGGCGAAACTCACCCTGTCCCCCGGCCCGAGCTTCTTGCGCTTGCGGGTTTCAACGGCCCCGTTCAGGAGCACGCGGCCCTCGCTGATCACCTGCTTGGCCTCGCCGCCGCTCTGAGCGAGCCCCCCAAACTTCATGAACTGGCAGAGTTCTATGGGCATCTCTGAAACCTTCACGGGCTTGGGCTCGCCTTGGTCGGATTGAGTCATGGGGGCATGGTAGCCCTCGTCCGCCTCTCGTCGATTCCATGATCGGTGCCGGAAGACATTTCTTCGGTGCTTGTCTTAAGGGGCCAGGTGCGATCTGCCGTACCTTCCTCCAGATGCTTTTTGAGTCCCGCCAGGTCCGCCCCGCCCCCCATCCAAGGCATGTCCTAAACGAGCATGGCGTCATCGAGGCCGTGCCGGCGCACTGGGAGCTCCTGCCCCCGGGGGACGCGGCCCTTAGCCGCCGCATCAAGCAGGACGGTCCGTCGCTTACGGTCGTGGAGCTAAGGGGCCGCAAGCGATTCTCAAGGGGCATATGGGCTCCCTCAGACCGGTTAGGGGCCCTTCGCGCGGAGCTGGAGCGCGAGCGGGAGGATCCCTCCTACCGGAGGCGGCTCGACGCGGGCCGCAGGCGCCGTGCCGCCGTGCAGGAAGCCTATGCAGGCGACTTCGAGCGGGCCGTGCTCGCCTTCCTCGACTTCCATCCGTCGCACCGCGACCAGGCCGAGCGAGTGGCCGCCCTGGTCGCCGCGCATGCGGTTCCCGTGGGCAGCGGCACCGTCGCAAGGACGGAGCGCATCCCGATCGGGCAGCGCGCCGCGGCGGCGACACTCGCGTGGCTTCGCCACCAGACCACGGGGTACGACGGCATGAGGATCCCCCGAGTCAGGGGGCAGCGCCGCGAGGTGCGCCGGATGCTCGCCCGGCGATCGATCGAGCTTCTGTCGGCTTACCGAGCCGGCCGGCCTGTGGACGCCTCAACCTGCCCGCTCCACGCGGCCGTAAGGGGAGCGGCCGGCGGGCGCACCACCTTGTAACAGACGCGCGTAAAATCCCTCTCGAAAAAGGGATCGCGTGCCCCTATCGTCGGCAAAAGGCGTCCAGCGAACACCGATCTTCCCAGCCATGCCCCAGAAACCCACTGCCAGGATAGGCATCCTCACCGCGGGCGGTGACTGCCCCGGATTAAATGCGGCCATTCGAGGCGTCTCGAAGGCCGCCATGCACTACGGAATGGCCGTGGTCGGCATCCGCGACGGCTTCAGGGGCCTTGTCGAGGACAGGACCATCCCGATCGACAATCCACTGGTGAGCGGGATCCTGACCCAGGGGGGCACGTTTCTCGGAAGCAGCAGGGACAGGCCCCACAAGATGAAGGTGGACGGAAAGAACGTCGACATGACGTCGGCGGCTGTCCGCACCTACAACAGGCTCAAGCTCGACTGCCTTGTGTGCCTCGGGGGAAACGGAACCCAGAAATCGGCCCTGGCGCTCCACGAGAGGGGCGGGATCAACGTCCTCACGCTTCCGAAGACAATCGACAACGACGTGGCGGAGACCGACATCACGTTTGGCTTCGACTCTGCCATGGCGATCGCAACCGAGGCGATCGACCGCCTCCACACGACCGCGACGAGCCACCAAAGGATCATCGTGTGCGAGATCATGGGCCATGACGCGGGATGGCTGTGCCTGGGCGCCGGAATCGCGGGCGGGGCCGACGTGATCCTTATCCCCGAGATTCCCTACGACCTCTCGATCGTCGCGCGCCACCTCGCGCGCAGGCACAAGGCGGGCAAACGCTTCTCGATTGTCGCCGTGGCCGAGGGCATCGTATCCGTCGAGGAGGCGGCGGCACGGGAGGGATCCGGCGGCAAGGGCGGCACCCTCAACAGGGCCCCCTCCCATCTCGAGGCCTTCGCCGCACCGGGCCAGGAAGGAATACGCCTTGTCCAGGAACCCGTGGCCAGCCGGATTGCAAGGCGGCTCCAGGCCCTGACGGGGACCGAGGCGCGCGTCACCTCGCTGGGGCACGTCCAGCGCGGCGGAAGCCCCACCCCCTTTGACCGGCTCCTGTGCACCCGCTTCGGGACAAAGGCGGCCGAGCTCATCCTGAAGGGCCGCTCCAACGTGATGGTGGCGCTCAAGGGAAACGAGTGCGTGCCCGTTTCCCTGGAGAAGGTCGCCGGGCGAAAGCGCATTGTCCCTGCGGACCATGCCTGGGTTCAGACCGCGCGCCTGACCGAGACGTGTCTCGGCATGGATTAGCCCTTGTTGCGCGGCAACGGGCCGCGGGAATCACGTCTTTGGGGGAACGCGGGGCGACGGGCGCCAAAAAACGCCTTGTGTAAATTCCCGCCGACTTGGAAAATCGCCCCCCCCGTTTGCGTGTTATCGTGGGGCTCCAACGGCCCCGTTATACCAACCGTTCCTCCCTCCCCGCGCCACGGCACCTACCCGGCCGATAACAGGATGCCCTCCCAACCGCCCAACGAAACGCAGCAAAGCCCCGACTTTCTCCTGGTGTTGCCCGCGTTCCGCGAGCTCCAGAGGCTCCCCCCTTACCTCGCCAGCCTCGTTCAGGCCCTTGCCAGCGCACCGTTCACGACACAGGTGCTTGTCGTGGACGACGGTTCCCCTGCCGGGGAGCAACGGGCCCTGCGCGCCGCGGTGGAGGCCCACAGCACCGGCAATTGCAGGGTGCTTGACCCCCTGATGCTGCCCGAGAACGGGCTAAAGGGCGACGCCATCCTCGCGGGGTGGCGCTCAAGGCCCGCGACCTGGCTCGCGTTCGCCGACGCCGACGGCGCCACGAGCGCCGCCGAGGTGAGTCGGGTGCTTGGGGAGATCATGGACTTGGATCCCGGGCAGCATCGGGCGCATTTTGCGGTCCGGGAGACCTCGGGCCCTGCACGCGTCCGAAGAACCGCTGTCCGGCGCACCCTAAGCATGCTCTTTTCCCGACTTGCCGGGCTGGCCCTGCACACCGAACCCATGGACTTCCAGTGCGGGTTCAAGGTGATCCCCGGCAGGGTTTTGCCTGCGGCGGCCGATTCCCTGCAGGGCCGCGGCCTCTGTTTCGACCTGGCCCTCTTCCTTGCGCTAAAGTCGGCGGGGATCCCGGTGCGCCCGGTCCCCATAGGCTGGAAGGACCAGCCCGGCGGCAGGGTGAGCCCTTGGCGAAACGGTCCGGGCCTTGTCGCGGGCCTGTGGTCCCTGTCCCGAAACGGTCTTGGACGAGGCCGTGCCGACAAAGGCCCCGCATGACCCCGCCTTCCGGACGCATGTCGCGGCGAACAACGCCCATTATAATGATCAGAAGCCGCCGCACTATCGGGCGCCATTTCCCAGCTGGCCGGCCCGATAATGAAATGGAGGCTGTCCTTGCCAGCGCTCGCGCGATAAGGTATTTGTCCAAGTCCACGGATCCCGCCGAAGTCGCTCATGGCAGAGCGTGAGCACCTTGGCGCAACCCCTCCCCGCCCCACGCGTCTTTCACACCCGAAGCACACCCCCATGACCCAAATCAGCCGCCGCCGTTTCATCCAAGCAGCCTCGCTCGCCGCAGTCGCGGCCAGCTGCCCCGCACTCAGGGCGTCCGACTCGGACCGTTACCGGAACCTTGTTTCCCCGGGACGCCGCCTGCGGATCGCATGCGTGGGCGCAGGGGGAAAGGCCTTCAGCGACATCATGGCCTGCTCCGGCGAGGACATTGTCGCGATCTGCGACGTGGACTTCGAGCGCGGCCTCGAGATCTTCGGCCTGTTTCCGAACGCCGCGCGCTACCGCGACTACCGGCAGATGCTCAACGAGCGCACGAACGACATCGACGCGGTGATCGTGACGACGCCCGACCACACCCATTTTCCCGCGGCCCTGATGGCCGTCGAGATGGGCAAACACGTCTACGTCCAGAAGCCGCTTTGTCACACCATAAACGAGGTGAGGGCCCTGAAGGCGGCGGTCGCCAAGGCCCGCGTGGTTAGCCAGATGGGCAACCAGGGGCATTCCAACGAGGGCACCCGCCTCCTCAAGGAGTGGGTCGAGGCAGGCGTCATCGGCGACGTCCGGGAGGTGTCCACATGGACCAACCGCCCGATCTGGCCCCAGGGAATGGTTCCGCCGCCCGACGCCCCCGCGCCCGACACGATGGACTGGAACCTCTGGCTCGGGGTCGCCCCGGTCCGCGGCTACAACCCCTTGATCGCCCCGTTCAACTGGCGCGGCTACTGGGACTACGGCTGCGGCGCGCTCGGCGACATGGGCTGCCACGGCATGGATGCGCCCTTCTGGGCCCTTAACCTCCGCGGCCCGGTGCGCGTGACCGCGCAGAGCGAGGGGGCCAGCGACCTGGTCGCCCCCAAATGGTCCATCATCAAGTACGAGTTCCCGCAGCGCGGCTCCCTTCCCCCGGTCACCTACACCTGGTACGATGGCGGCAAGCTCCCACCTGTGCCCGAGGAACTCGGGCCGGGGGCCAAGCTCCCCCAGGGCGGCACCCTCTACCGGGGTGACAAGGGCGCGATCCTTTCAGAGGGCGATTACGGCGAGTCGCCCCGGCTCATCCCCGAGTCGAAGATGGCCACGTTCAAGCGGCCGCCAAAGACCCTGGCCCGCGTCCCGAAGTCCAACTCGCACTTGGAGTGGATCACGGGCTGCAAGGGCGGGCCGGCGCCAAGTTCCAACATCGTGGACCACTCCGGGGACCTCTCGCAGCTGGTGCTGCTGGGCAATGTCGCCATACGTGCGGGCGTGCCCATCGACTGGGATCCCGTCCAGGGAATCTGCAGCCAGCCGGAAGCAAACCGATTCCTCTCGAAGACCTACCGCCTCTTCTAAACGCCCCCCTTAATCCCCATGAAAACCCTCTCCTTTCTAAAGCCCGGCATCGTCCTGGCCTCGGCGGTGCTCGCCGGCTGCCAGGGCACCCCCACGGCGCCAGCCGTGGCGCCCGGATTCACGGCCGACGTTCACGACGACCTCGGCGCCGGCCATGGCGCCGACTCCAAGCGCTGGGCTCCGCCGAGCCCGGTCTTTGCCCCCGACCTCTCCAATGCCGACTTCAAGCCCGGCTCCTGGGCCTGGGAGGACGGCGTCCTTTCATCCAAGGGCGGCGGCGACATCTGGACCAAGGAATCCTACGGCGATTTTGTGCTGAACCTCGACTTCCGCTGCCAGGAGAAGGCCAATAGCGGCGTGTTCCTGCGGTGCTCAAATATCCAGGAATGGCTGAACACGGCCATCGAGGTGCAGATCCTCCAGGGGGACGCGCCGGACAAGCACCTCGGAGGCGCCGTATACGACTGCGTCGCACCGACCCGCCAGATCGAGATTGTCCCCGGCACCTGGTACCACTACACGATTTCCGCGGTCGGCAGCCACATCCACGTCGTGCTCAACGGCGAGCTGCTGGTCGACATGAACCTTAACCAGTGGAAGGAAGCGGGCAAGAACCCGGACGGCACCCCCAATAAGTTCAAGACGGCCTACAAGGACATGGCGAGGGTCGGGAGGATAGGGCTGCAGTACCACACCAACAAGGTTGAGTTCAAAAACATCGTGGTCGACCGTGTCGAACCCTCCAAGTCCGGCGCCGACCAAGCCCCCTAACACCATGAGTGATTCCCAGAACAACACCAGCGACTGCGGCTCCATGCTGGCCCTGCTGCTCCTGCGCGTGTGGCTCGGCGTCCGCGCGGTCCTCACCGGCATCGAGAAGTTTGCCGACAGCAGGGTCCTCCAAGTCCCCCTACTCGACGCCCAGGGCAAGCCCGACTCGAGCGGAGCGATGGTGGAGGTGACGCAGAAGTTCTATTCGCTGCATAGCTACCACGCGATACCGGACTCGATGAAGGAACGGTTCTCGCAGGAGCCGCTCCTGCCGGTTTTCCTTACGACGCCCTATTACGCTGTCCTCGGCTGGGCGCTGATCGCCCTCGGGATCGCCGTTCTCCTCGGGCTCTGGACCCGCGCCAGCCTCTTCCTGATGGGCCTCCTCTACGTGAGCCTCACCGTCGGGCTGATCCTCATCAAGCAGGACGGCGGCATCTCATGGCTGGCCATCCACGTCGCGCTGATAGCCATCGCGCTCAGCCTCACCAAGCACAACCGCTTCGCCCTGACCCGTACATGAGTTCACGCGAACCGGCCACGGATGCTGGCGGCCTGGGGCGCCGGCGGTTCTTAAAGACGGCGACCGCGGCGAGCCTTTCGCTCGCCCTGGCGCCCCTTCGCTCGGCCTACGGGCAGGCGGCGGCAGGAGGGGGCGACACGATAAACGTGGCGCTCGTCGGCATAGGTGCCCAGGGGCGGGTCCTCATGGACGCCATGCTCAAGATCCCGGGCGTTCGCTTTGTCGCGGTCTGCGACATTTGGCCCTACGCGCGCACCTACGGGCAGCGCTACCTGAAGAAGAACGGATTCGAGGTGCGGGCCTACGAGAGCCACCGCGAGATGCTCGACTCCGAGAAGGACCTGCAGGCCGTCATCGTGGCGTGCCCCGACTTCTGGCACGCGCCCATTACGAATGACTGCCTGCGCTCCGGCCACCACGTCTACTGCGAGAAGATGATGTCGAACACGATCGAGGGGGCCCGCTCGATGGTGCGCACCATGAGGGAGACGGGCAAGCTCCTGCAGATCGGCCACCAGCGCCGCAGCAACCCGCGCTACCTGGTCGCGCGCAACCGCCTGCTGGGCGAGGCCCACCTCCTGGGGCGGATCACCGCGGCGAACGGACAGTGGAACAGGGCCGTAAGCGCGGACCTCGGCTGGCCGAACCACACGGCGATGACAAGCGAGCAGCTCGCGAAGTACGGCTACGCCGACATGCACCAGTTCCGCAACTGGAGGTGGTTCAAAAAATATGGCGGCGGGCCCCTCTCCGACCTGGGCGCCCACCAGATCGACATCTTCAACTGGTTTTTCGACACGAGCCCCTCGACCGTCATCGGCTCCGGCGGCCGCGATTACTACACCGGGCACGAGTGGCTGGACAACGCGATGGTCATCTACGAGTTCAAGCTGGCGGATGGCATGGCCCGCGCGTTCTACCAGGTCCAGACCACCACCAGCGCCGGTGGGGGGTATTTCGAGCAGTTCATGGGGACCGAGGGCACGCTCAGGATGTCCGAGAACCCCAAGTACACGCAGATCTACCGCGAGGCGGCGGCCCCGTCCTGGGACGCGTGGATAAGCAGGCACCTGATCGCCGCTCAGAAGGCGCCGCCCAAGTCTGATGACGACACCGCGGCGGACGACAAGGTCGACGCGCGCGAAACCGCCGAGCTGGCGGCGTACTACCTGCCGGTCATCCTGTCGAAGGCCATCCACCAGCCGCACCTGGAGAACTTCTTCAACGCCGTGCGCGGCAAAGGCACCCTCAACTGCCCCGCCGACGAGGCGTTCAAGAGCGAGATGTCGGTCTTCAAGGCGATCGAGGCGGTGGAGACGCGGAGCCTTGTAACGTGCCAGCCTTCGGATTTCATTGCCTAAACCATGCCCTCACCGACCCTTTCAATGACAAAGGCCCTGCTCCGGGCGACGTTCCTTGCAACCGCCTGTGTTTCCCTGGGCATGCTCCCGGCGGCGCGCGCCGACGACCTGGTGCCCCTCAAGCTCGACCTGCCCAGGCCGATGTTTGTCGGCACGCCTGTGCCCGTTAAGCTGCCAAATCTTGAGGCGCCCCGGGCGGGCCGGCGCCCTGACTTCATGGTCCCGAAGGGCGTCGTCAATCTCGCCCTGAACAAGAAGGTGACCAGCAGCGACATGGAGCCTGTGCTCGGGGACCTCACCCTGATCACCGACGGTGAGAAGGCGGGGGACGAGGGCAACTACGTCGAACTCGGCAAGGGCAAGCAATGGGTCCAGATCGACCTCACGAAGGCCTACAAGCTCTATGCCATCGTCGTGTGGCACTTCCACTCGCAGGCCCGCGCCTACAAGTCCGTGGCGGTCCAGGTCTCGAACGACCCCGACTTCGCCACCGGCGTCCAGACCCTGTTCAACAGCGACGACCAGAACGTGCTCGGGTTTGGCGCGGGCCAGGACCCGACGTACATCGAGACCTACGAGGGCCGGATCATCGACGCCAAGGGGGACTCCGCCCGCTACGTTCGCCTCTACAGCGCGGGCAACACCACCTCCGAGATGAACCATTACATCGAGGTCGAAGTCTACGGCCTTCCGTAAGCACAGTCTTCCCCTCGCCGCCCTGGCGGTCGGCGCGGCCCTTGCGCTGCGGCTCGCGGCGCCGGAGACGATGCCGGTGCACACCGACGAGGCGGTCAATGCCTCGATCTTGGGGGAAATGCTCGAGGGAAGGCCCTACAGGTACGATCCGGTAGACCGCCATGGACCGTCCCTATACTACGCGACGTACCCGGTCGTTCGCGCCTTCGGGGCCCATTCCCTGGGGGACCTGGAGGCCTGGGAGCTGAGGCTTGTGCCGGCCGTCCTTGGGGCGGGGCTCCTCGGCGCGCTCCTCCTGTTTCTGCCGGCATTTCCGCCGCCCACGCTCCTTGCTTCGGCGCTCTGGCTGGGCGTAGGCGCCCCCTTCGTCTACTACGGGCGCTATTGGATCCACGAGACCCTCCTTGTCCTTCTCACCTTCCTCTTGCTCGGGTTCTCCTGGCGCTTCTCGCGGACGACTCGCACGGGTTGGGCTATCGCGGCGGGCCTCGCGGCGGGCGCCCTCCTCGCGACCAAGGAGACCTCCGTCCTCACGCTTTCCTGCGCACTCGGGGCGCTGGTCCTGACTCGGCTCCTTTGCCGAAGGGACGCCAGGCCCCCGGGGACCAGCATTGTTCCGGGCGTCGCCCTGGGGATCGCCGCTGCCGTGCTCGCCTCCGCGCTCCTTTTCTCCTCCTTTGGCCAAAACCCGGGCGGGATTGGCGACGCCCTTGCGGCCTTGGCCTACGCCACCGAGCGCGCCGGCGGTCAGGGACACGAGAAACCCCCGCTCACCTACCTGGGCTGGCTCCTCGCGCCCAACCTGCGCAGTCGGCCCTTTTGCGGATGGACGCTTGCCGCGTTTGGGCTGGTGGGCGCATGGTGCGCATGGCAGCGGCGCCGCGATGAGCCGCTCCCGATGTTCATGGCGCTTTTCGCGTTCATTACCCTGGCGGCGTACTCCGCCATCCCCTACAAGACGCCCTGGCTCCTCCTGAATGCGCTCGCCCCGTGGGCGCTCATCGCGGGGACCGGCCTCAACCGGGTCGGCGCCGTCTTCGCGGGCAGGTCGAGGGTGGTCCTCACGTTGGCTCTCGCCGCCGGGGTCGCCGGGCTCCTCGCCTCGGAGACCTGGCGCCTGTGCCTCGTCTTTCCCGCCGACCCGGGCAATCCCCTCGCCTATTCACCGACGTCCCCCGACATCAGGCGGCTGGAGGCCCGGGCCGAGAGCCTCGTGTCGGAGCGGGGCGCCCTGGCCCCGATCGTCGCCGTGGTTGGCGCCGACATCTGGCCCCTGCCGTGGTACCTGCGCCACTGCCCCAACGTGGGATACTGGCCCGAGCTTCCCCGCTCGCCCGAGGCCACCGTTGTGATTAGTGACGCGTCGCAGTCCGAAAGGGTCTCGCGGGCGCTGGGGCCAGGCTGGACGTCCGAGATCTTCGGGCTGAGGCCGGAGGTGCTAGCCGTCCTCTTCCACAGGACAGCGGCCGACCATGGGGCTGGAAAGAGGGGCCCATGAGTTCCGGATCCGCGACGAGGCAGGTGCTCGGGCACAATGCCATGGCCACCCGTTTCGAGGTCCATGTCGCTGGGCAGCCGCCCGCCTACGCTGAGCAGGCGGCGGCGGCCGCATTCGCGGAACTCGACCGGCTTGAGGGACTCCTGAGTCGCTATCAGGAGACGAGCGAGATCTCCTGCATTAACCGGCTTCGGCCCGGGGAATCCATGAGGGTGAGCCCGGACACCTTCGACTGCCTGGAGGTGGCCCTGCGCATGCACGCGCTCACCGGCGGCGCGTTCGACCCGACGCTCGGCAGGGCCACGCTCGGCGCCGCCGATGCCGCCGGCCTCCCAAGGGGCACGCTCGAGCTCGACCCATCGGCGCTCACCGCCACCGTGCGCAACGCCGAGGTCGCCCTTGACCTGGGAGCCATTGGAAAGGGCTTTGCGCTCGACCGCATGGCCGTGGTCCTGCGCGAGTGGGGGGTAACGGCTGCCCTTCTCGTCGGGGGGGGAAGCAGCGTCCTTGCCCTGGAGCCGCCCGCGGACGAACCGGGCTGGGAGGTGAACCTTGGAAGCGGCGCACTTCGCCGGAGCCTGTGGCTCGACCGCCTGTCGGTCGGCAGCTCAGGAACGTCGGTGAAGGGCCAGCACATACTTGATCCTATTACGCTAATCCCGCCCGCGCACGTTCACCGCACATGGGCCGTGTGCGACTCGGCGGCCGAGTCGGACGCACTCTCGACCGCGTGGATGTGCCTGAGCACCGAGGAGATCGAGGAGGTTTGCGCGGGCCGCCTCCGCACCGGGGCCATTCTCCAGGCCGAAGCGGACAGCCCGGACCTGGTTGTGATCGGTTTCGCGCACAAGGCCCTCAAGGGGGGCTAGGGGCATCGGCCGCTTCCCCTTTCGGCTGGTAAGTCACCCAATCCCTGTTGCGCGCAATAATATCCTGCCGGTAGCCTCTGCATAAGCATGAACGTTGCCATCACCGGTGGAGGGGGCTTCCTGGGACGCCGACTCGCCAAGGCGCTCCTTTCCGACCCCGCCATCTCGCGGATCACCCTGGCGGATGCTTCCGAGGTCGAGCCCTTCTCGGACGACCGCCGGCTCGCGATCCGGCGCGCAGACCTCCGCGATGCCGGGGCGGCGCGCGCGCTCGCCGACGGGGTGGACGTCCTATTCCACCTCGCGGCCGTGGTGAGCGGCCAAGCCGAGGCGGAGTTTGACCTGGGCATGGCCGTCAACCTCGATGCCACCCGGTCCCTGCTCGAAGCCGCACGGGCCGGCAACCGCAGGCCCACGTTCGTCTTCACGAGCTCCCTCGCCGTGTTTGGACCACCGCTGCCCGGGGTCGTTACGGAGGAGACCGCCGTCCATCCCCGGTCGTCTTACGGCGCGCAGAAGGCCATGGGAGAGCTGCTCGTATGCGACTTCAGCCGGAGAGGATTCGTCGACGGGCGCGTGCTTCGGCTTCCCACGGTGTGTGTTCGCCCGGGCAGGCCAAACGCCGCTGCATCGTCCTTTGTCAGCTCGATCATCAGGGAGCCCCTGAACGGCGAGCCGGCAAACTGCCCCGTGGGCAGGGACCTCGAACTCTGGCTCACCTCGCCCAAGGCCGTGGTTGCGAACCTGGTTCGCGGGGCAGGGCTTCCAGGCGACGCGCTCGGGGAGGGCCGAATCGTGAACCTTCCCGGGGTCACCGTCACGGTGGGCGAGATGATCGAGTCCCTTGCGCGCGTCGCCGGGCACGGGGCCGCGGGGAGGATCACCTTCAACAGCGACGAAAAAGTGAGGCGCATCGTCGCGAGCTGGCCCGCGCGTTTTGACGTCGCCCGCGCCCTTGCGCTCGGCTTCACCCGGGACAATGGGTTTGCTTCCCTTATCGAGGACTACCTCTCCACCGAAGGCCGTCGGGCGCCTTAGGCCAGGCCGACGAGGTCCCTCAGGTCGTTCGGGCCGCCGACATTCCCGGGCCAGACCACGAACTTCATGCCGGGAAAGCGCGACTCGGGCCCCAGGAGCCAGACGGGCACACCAGGGGCGGCCTGGCCCAGCACCCTCGCGCGTCGCATGCCGAGCCCCTTGGTGGCAATGTCGCTCGATGTTATCCCGCCCTTGGCGATCGTGAAGCGCGGTCGGGCGCCAAGGGACCTGACAATATCCACGAGAGTGTCCGAGACGACCCGCCCTGCCTGGAGGTCGCCGGCTCGGCCGAGCGCGCTTTCCAGGGCCCGGCTGGTGTAGACCACGGCATGACGGCCAGCGGCGACAGCCTCCTGCGCCATGGCCGAGGCCCGTGCCGTTTCCAGCCGGCGCGACACCCCGGAGGCGAGCCTGTCCACCCGCACCTCGACGGGCGCCGTGCCGGGAAGAGCAAGCAGGGACTCCAGCTGGGCTGTGGTCCTCGCGGTGTAAGAGCCGGCTACGACAAGCCCGCCCTGGCGGCCGGCCTCGCAGTACTCAGATGCCGCAAGGAGTGGGCGCGCGCCGAGACCCGCACGGACCCGCACGAAGCTGGCCGCCGTGCGAAACAGGTACCGTTTGCCGGCCGCCTCCGCCAGGAGCAGCCCGTGCACGAAGGCCTCGGCGTCTCCGTAGTCGGCGGCGTTCACGATCACGTGTGCGCCCCTGGGCAACCCCATTAGAAGGTCCCTCGCCCTCTCGGCGGCGTCCGGCCGCCTGAGCGTCTGGATGGAGACCGCGGCGACATCCGAGGCTCGGACCGCACCGCCGGTCTTTTCCTCAATCCACTCCCTCAGGTCGGACCGGCTGTAGCCAAACGTCGTGTCTCGGGCGAACTCGGTCTGCGCCGCAGGAACGAGACTGTCGCCCTCGGCGACGTAATGGACGTTGTCCACCGTGTACCGCCCCCCCTCGAAAAAAGCCGGCATGACGACAACGCCATCGACCGGGCGGCCAAGCCCCTGCCGGAGCGCCTCAAGCTCCATTGCAAAATGCCCCCTGAGGGTCGAGTCGCTCCTGCTCACAAGGGCGAACTCGCGGCCGGTGAGACGCGAGGCCTCGAGGAGGTTGGACACAATCTCCCGATTGACCTCGGCAGCCCTGGGCCCGGCCATGCTGCGGGAGTTGGTGAGGATGAAAAAGCACGGCCCAGGATCGGCGAGTGCCTCCGCTAGGGCCGGCACGCTCCAGCCGGCCAGGACATCGATTCCGTGAACGGTCTGCGTCCCGGTGGGATCGTCGTCGAGGACCACGGCCTTCACGGTGCTCTCGGAAAGGAGCCGAACGACCTCGGGCAAATGCCCGCCATGGATCTGGGGAGGAAGGGAATCGAGCACGGAGCGAGGCATCGGGTGGACCCGATTGTGTCCCTCATCCACGCCGTGCAGGCAAACATTCAATCCCGGCCGAAGGCTCGGGCACCCAGCCGGAGCCCAAAAAAGGCCCGCGAACGCCCAAGCGCACCCCGGAGCAAACAATTCCGCCAGTTCGTCAAGTTGGTGGATGAATGGATTATAGAAAACCGGCATGGACGATGGAATCAAACTCCTCCAGCGTCTCGCACATGTCCGCCAATTCGGGGTTGATTGGGGCCGTCACTTGCCTGGTTGAGTTTAGCCGCCGGCATGCCGCGGCTGTGGCCTCGCTCGTGCTTTTGGCCGCCGCCTTGGCAGGTTATTACGTTGTGGGGCATGTCCGCATAGACACGGACACCTCGAACCTGATTTCGCCAAACCAGCCGTGGCGCCGGGCCGCAGCGGAGATGGACAAGGCGTTCCCCCAGAATCAGGACCTACTCGCGGTCGTCATTGACGGCACCACCCCCGACCAGACGGAGGATGCGGCCCAAGCTCTGGGATCCGAGCTGTCGGCCAACACGTCGATGTTCCAGGACGTCAGGGAGCCCGCCGCAAGCCTGTTCTTCCGAAAGAATGGGCTGCTCTTTCTCTCGCGCGAAGAGGTGCAGAAATTTGCCGACGGCATGATCGCGGCGCAACCCATGCTCGGTGCCCTGGCGGCCGACCCGAGCGCACGGGGCGTCTTTAACGCCCTCGACCTGTTCTCCCAGGGGTCAATCCGGGGCGATATCCCGCTAAACGCGCTCGACCGTCCCTTTCAGGCGGTGGCCCGCGCAGTCGATGCCTCGCTTGACGGTCGTTATGAGCCGCTTTCCTGGCAGAATCTCCTGAGCGAGCGCAAGCCCGGGCCCCGCGAGCTTCGGCGCATCGTGCTCGCGCGGCCGGCTCTCAATTTTGGATCGGTGGAGCCCGGGCGCCGTGCGATCCAAGAGATCCATTCCATCGCCGAAGCCCATGGGCTCGGCCCCGAGCGCGGCGTTCGCGTGCGCGTGACGGGACCGGTTGCGCTTTCGGACGACCAGCTTTCGGCACTTTCGGAGGGGGCCGGTGTCGCGGCGGCGCTCTCCCTGGGCCTGCTCCTTCTCTTTCTCATCCTCGCGATGCGCTCGCTTCGGACCGTGGTGGCCATTCTCATCACGCTCCTGGTGGGCCTGGTGGCATGCTCGGCCTTCGCCGTCTCGGTCGTGGGCCCATTCAACCCGATCTCCGTGGCTTTCGGGCCCCTGTTCATAGGGATCGCGATCGACTTCGGCATTCAATTCAGCGTCCGCTATTCGGCCGAGCGCCACGGAGCCTCCGGCGCCGCCGAGACGGGCGACCTTCAGAAGGAGACCTTCCGAAGGACGGCAGCCGGCGTGGGTGCCCCGCTTGTCGTCGCGGGGGCGGCGACTGCGGTCGGATTCCTGTCGCTGTTCCCAACCGACTACCGGGGTGTCTCCGACCTGGGGCTGATCGCAGGCGTGGGAATGGTCGTGGCTCTCGTTCTGAACCTGACCCTGCTGCCGGCGCTTCTGACGTTGCTGCGGGCCGGAGGCTTCAAGGAGGCAGGGGGATTCGGCTGGGCGGCGCCCCTCGACAGCCTCCTTGTGCGCCGAAGGGTTTGGATCTTCGCAGGGGGCGGGCTCCTTGCGGCCGCTTCTGCCACGGCGCTTACCGGCCTTCACTTTGATTTTGACCCGATAAACCTGGAGAACCCGAAGGCCGAGTCCGTGCAGACGCTGTTTGATCTGATGCGCGACCCGCAGACAACGCCCTACACCCTGGATGTGCTCACCCCCTCGCCCAAGGTCGCCGCAGACCTGGCGGGACGCCTGGGGAAGCTTCCCGAGGTGAGCATGGCCCTCTGGCTCGGGAGCTTTGTGCCCGAGGATCAGGATCCAAAGCTCGAGATCATGGAGGACGTGCGCGGTCTGCTTGAGCCCACCCTTTCCGCCGCCCCCGCCAAGGATCCCCCTCGGGCGGAGGAATCGCTTGCGGCCGCGGCCCGCTGCTCCGCCGACATCGGAAAACTCGCCTCCCGGGGAGACCAGGCCGCGGGACTGTTGGCGGCCGCCCTGGACCGCGTCGCAAAGCGCGGCGCGTCTGTCCTGCCGGCCCTTGAGGCGAATCTTTCCAAGGGGGCCGTGCACCGGCTGGAGGACGTGTCCCTCGCCCTCCAGGCATCGCGCGTGTCCTTGGACACGATCCCGGCCGACATCCGGCGCGACTGGGTCACGGCCGACATGCGGTTCCGGGTTCAGGTTTTCCCGAAGGGAGACGCCCGGGACCGGGACGTGCTTCGAACGTTTGTCGCGGCCGTGCAGCGCGAGGACCCGAGTGCCACCGGCATGCCCGTCCAGATCCAAGAGTCCGCGAAAACCGTGATACGCGCCTTCGAGACCGCGGGCGTGCTCGCCGCGGCTGCGATAACGCTCCTCCTGGTGCTGATCCTAAAGCGCCCCCGCGACATCGCAGCAGTGATTGCACCCCTCCTGCTTGCAGGCCTCCTCACGATGGCGACAAGCGTGGCAGTGGGCATGCCCCTCAATTTCGCGAATATCGTCACGATACCACTCCTCCTTGGAATCGGGGTCGCCTTTGACATCTACTTCGTCCTGCGATGGCGCTCGGGCGAGCCTGGGCTCCTGCAGTCCCCGACGGCCCGTGGGGTTGTGTTCAGCGCCCTCACGACAGGCACCGCCTTTGGCAGCCTGGTCCTGTCAAAGTCGCCGGGCATGGCCGACATGGGCAAGCTCCTTAGCCTGGGCCTCCTCTACACGCTGCTCTGCACGCTCTTCTTCCTTCCGGCCCTCCTGGGGCGCCATGAGACCGTCCCGGGCAAGGGGGTGACGCCATGAGGCGCAGGGTGCGGGCCGTCTCGTCTCTCCTGCTTGCGGTCCTGGCGGGATGCGCCACGCCGCCGAGCGATCCCGCCGCGCTTGCGGCCTTCAAGGCGAACAAGGACCCCTTGGAGCCGCTCAACAGGAAGGTCTTCGCCTTCAACGAGGTCCTTGACCGATTCCTGTTCAAGCCGCTTGCCCAGGGCTACGTTAAGGCCGTTCCCAAGGCGGGGCGCGATGGCATCCACAATTTCCTGGGCAACCTAAAGGAGCCCGTGATCCTCGCCAACGACACGCTCCAGGGCGAGGGCCGGGTCGCCGCGGTGACCGCGGAGCGATTCGTGCTCAACAGCACGATCGGCGTCGTGGGGTTGTTCGATTTCGCCGGCAAGCACGGGCTCCAGAAGCAAAGCGGGGATTTTGGGCAGACGCTGCGCGTCTGGGGGTTTCCTGAGGGGCCCTTCCTCATGCTGCCGGTCTGGGGGCCCTCAAACCCGCGCGACGCCATCGGCACCGGCGTCGACATCTACCTCGACCCGATGCGCTACGTCGCAAGGAGATACAACTACCCGAGCGGGATGAGCTTGGCGCGCGCCTTCGTGGGCGGGATCGACGAGAGGTCTCGCAACATCGACACGCTCGACGAACTGAGGCGCGAGTCGATCGACTACTACGCGGCGTTCCGAAGTCTCTACCGTCAGCACCGCGCCGCCGAGGTCGACCGCGGGTCCGCTCCTGCCGCGCCCACGGGCGACTTCTACAGCGACCCGGGAGTCCCGACCGATGTGGGCGGCACGCAGGGCAGCACTGGGGCCCAAGGCCCCACTAGCCACTGAGCTCTGAAGTCTTCTTGCGCAGGAGCTCGACCAGCGCCGCGGCGCCGCCCGTCCTGAACACGGTCGAATACTCGGAGCGGCGCGCGGCAAGCTCGCTTATGGTTCCGCTCAGGAAGACGTCGATGATCTGCCATCCCCCGGTGCCGGGCCGCAGGAGGTAGTCCAGCTGCACGGGCTCCCCCTCGACGAGCACGAGCTTGGTCGATACGATGACGTTTCCGTTGGCAAGCGGGTTGGCGGAGGTTGCCACGACGAACCGCTCTCCTCCGTAGGACTTGAAGCGGCTGGCATAGACGGCGATGCTGTAGTCGCTGAAGGCATCGATGAGCAGCTTTTGCTCCTCGGGTTTGAGCGCCCTCCATGGGGGCCCGACGACCAGTCGGGTCATGAGGGGCAGGTCCATCGCCTTGCGGATCTCCGGCTCGAGCATCTGCCTTCGGCCGGCAAACCCCAGCGCCGGCCCCTGCTTCATCGCAGAGACCAGCGCGTCGCAAAACCCCTGAACGGTCTGGGGTGCCGAGGGCGCCGCGGCAGAGGGCCCCTGGGCCCACGCCGACGACACCCCAAGGATGGCCGCCAGGGCAATGCACCTTCTAAAAATCATGCTCAAAGGTGATTACGACAGGCGTTTGCCGTCAAGGTATCGCTGTGCGTGACATTTCGAGGACCCTTTCATAAAAGGATGCCAGCCGTTTGCCCGCGCTCGCCCCATGGATCAAAAGAAATACATTGCCTGCCTCTTTTTTGCGGCCGCCGCTTTCGGTTCAAATGTCGGCGACACGTACCAGGAGGTGATTGCGGAAAAGGGTCAGCCCAAGAGCCAGATTGAGGCCGGGAACCTGCAGATCCTCAACTTCGCCGACACCACGGTGAAATTGAGGGACGGGGTGGTCGTCTCGATATCCGCCATAAAAAACGCACCGCGGGCCGACGCCGCCGTGCCGTCGCCCACCCAGACGCCCGCGGAAAGGCTGGCGGCGGTGGAAAAGGATATGCGGGAGGCCGTTTCAAAGGTCCAAAATATCGTCAACCAGCCGGCGACAATTTCCCGGCGAAATCCGGACATGCGGGTCTGGGAGTATGATTACTGGTTCCGGCCCGGAGTCGACAAACCCGACTTCAGCACCGTGGACGTGCGAAACACCCAGCAGAGTCCCTACGACAACGAGGACTTTGTATGCCTGAAGGCCCAGCCCGCTATCGTGTGGGTGGGCCGCGACCTCGAATTCAACCCCATGACGAAGTTCTTCTACGTCGACCGGTCCATTCCGAAAAAGAAGCTCACGCAGGACGAGATGATCACCGTGAACAAGCTTTACCGGGTCATCGGACGCTGTGAGAAGGAGCTCGCCAAATCGGGCATCCAGCTGAAGCCCTCAAGCTAGGGCCCGGGCGCTCTCCTCCCAATTTCTCGCCTTTTTCCCGGGGAGACTTGAGGCTGAGGCACCATGTCGAAGGTCTACTTCTACTACTCGGCAATGAACGCCGGAAAGAGCACCGTGCTTCTACAGTCGAGCTACAACTACCAGGAGCGCGGCATGCGCACGATGATGTTCATGCCGGCTCTCGACACCCGCGCGGGGTATGGGCGCATCCAGTCGCGCATCGGTCTAACCTCGGAAGCGATTGCCCTGCTGGCAGGGGACGACATCCTGGAGCAGGTGCGGGTGGCACATGCCGAGAAGCCGGTCGCATGCGTCCTGATCGACGAGGCGCAGTTCCTGACGCCCGCCCAGGTTGCCCAGGTCACCGACGTCGCCGATAAGCTGCGGATCCCGGTGCTCTGCTATGGGCTGCGGACCGACTTCCAGGGGCGCCTGTTCCCGGGAAGCGCCGAACTGCTCGCCGCCGCGGACAACCTTATCGAGCTTAAGACGATCTGCCACTGCGGGCGGAAGGCGACGATGAACCTTCGCGTTGCCGAGGACGGGAAGGCGGTGACCGTGGGCGCCCAGGTGGAGATCGGCGGGAACGACCGCTATGTGGCGATGTGCCGGCGCCACTTCAAGGAAGCCTTCGCCGCCCCGTAAGCCGGCCCGGGCTAGCCTACTCGTCGGAGACCCTGCCCCTGGCGGCCTTCTGCTTCGCGCGGTGCTTCTTCGTCCGAATCATCTGGACCTTCTGCCCGCGACTTTTCTGCCGGACCCTCCTTCGAGCCTTCTCCGCTGCCTGGCGCTGGGCGTCCCGATTCGCCGCCGCGCGCTCCTCTAGTTTCCCGCAGAGCTCGTTCCAGGCGCGGACCCTGTTCTCAAACTGCGACCGCTCGGCTTGGCACCGGACCTCGACCCTGGTGGGGACATGGCGAAGCCAGACCGTTGAGGAGGTCTTGTTGATCTTTTGGCCGCCGGGGCCGCTGCCCCGGACGAAGCGCTCCTCGACATCCGAGGCATGGAAACCAAGGGCTCGGAGCCTTGCCTGGACCGTTTCTGGGGATGTCATGGGGTGGTGCTGCCGATGAGTTATCCGCGACCGGAAAGCCGCGGACAAGCCAAACACCGTGCTGAAAGCCATCAAGTCGAATGCGGCGCTCCCCGGCCGCCACAGTCAGGGAGTACCTGTTCGCAGGCGAAGCCGCCCCAACAGGATTGAGTCGGTGGCTCCAATTCGTACCCTCAAGATTCGGAACGGTAGCCCCAAACCCAAAACGGAAAATGAAAACGAAGCTCATCGTCGCCATCGGCGTCCTCGCGATCGGCATCTCCACTCTAACGTACCAAGGCCTGGCCCAGGCCACCGGTATCACGCCTCCTCCCTCGGGCCAGGGAAACTCCCAGCCGGCCGCAAGAAACAGGCACCCGGCCATCCGGGCCGCGATACGAGCCCTCCAGAACGCCAAGAACGACATGCAGAATGCCGCGCATGACTTTGGCGGGCACCGCGTTGACGCGATCGCAGCCTGCGACACGGCAATCGCACAGCTCAATCTCGCACTGCAATACGCGAACGGGAACTCGCCAGGAACCCCGCAGCAGTAGTCCAGAAACGCAGCATCTAACGGGTTCGACGAGGGTAACGGCCGGTCAAGTGACGGGCTGCAGGGTCAAAAATAGTTGAACGGGACATTGCGTTTTGACCCGGTATTTAGCGCAATGGCGGGTGCGGCACCCGGTTTCCGCCGCTCCCCCCATCCCCCTTTCCATGAACACGCGCCGTGCTTTTCTCCCCGTGATTCTTTCGGCCGCCCTCGCCTCGGCGGCAGCTTCCGCGGTGTCCGCGGGCGACGACGCCCTCTCGGTCAACGACCAGGAATACCTGGAAATGACCGGCCTAAACGTGATGCTCGCACACGATTATTATCCCGAGGGACACCAGGGCGGCGTGGGCGTGATCCAGAACGGCCAGCGGGTGGCGACCAATGGGGACCTCCGCCTGGAGCCGACACCCGGCCAATGGCAGCCGACGCCAATCGTGGGCCCGAGGAAGGTGGACCGCGCCGCCCAGGAAATCAGCGTCCACATGTCGTACCCGGACCCGAGCATGGATCGCAAGGGGTTCAACCCCATCACCTATCCGGACCTGAAGCTCGGCTACGTGGTCAAGGTTAAGCCGGACGGCCGCTCCTTCAGGATCATCGTGGACCTCGACGAGCCCCTTCCCGCCCAATGGGTGGGAAAGGTGGGCCTTAACCTCGAGCTCTACCCGGGGATCCTATTCGGCAAGTCCTTCGAGATCGGCGGGCAGTTCGGGACGTTCACCCGGCAGGCAAACGGCCCCGGGGCGGTGTCCGACGGCGACTATGAGCTGGATCCCCTTGGGCATGGCACGAAGCTGACTGTCGCGCCCGAGTCCGACCGCCAGCGCATGAACATCGAGGTTGTGCACGGCGGGGAGATCGTCCTGCTGGACGGACGCGCACAGCACAACAACGGGTGGTTCGTCGTCCGCTCGCTTGTGCCGGCAGGCGCCACAAAGGCCGCGATCGAGTGGCGGGTCACTCCGAACGCCATACCGGGCTGGAAATCCGACCCCGTGGTCCAAGTGTCCCAGGTGGGCTACCATCCCAAGCAGCCCAAGATCGCCGTCATCGAGCTCGACCGGCGCGAGACCGACTTAAAGCCGGTGGCCCTCTACCGCCTGACCGATTCCGGCCCACAGAAGGTGGCCGAGCGGACCGCGAAGGACTGGGGGAATTTTCTGCGCTACCACTACCTCCAGTTCGACTTCACCGACGTCGTGGAGCCGGGCATGTACATGGTCGGGTACGGCGACCTGCGCTCGAGCGCCTTCCAGATCAGCGAGCACGTGTACGAGCGCAACGTGTGGCAGCCGACCGTGGAGTATTTCCTGGCCGTCCAGATGGGCCACATGAGGGTCAGCGACCAGTACCGCCTCTGGCACGGCCTCGACCACATGGACGACGCCCTCATGGCGCCCGTGAACTACAATCACTTTGACGGATACGCGCAGGGGCCCTCCACCCTCACGAAGTTCAAGCCCGGCGAGCATGTCCCCGGCCTGAACCAGGGGGGGTGGTTCGACGCGGGCGACCACGACTTCAGGATCGAGTCGCAGATCGACACCGTGCACGGCCTCGCGCTGGCGTGGGAACTCTTTCACCCGACGCTTGACAACACGACGATCGACCAGGCCGCCCACATCGTGGAGATCCACCGCCCGGACGGAAAACCCGACGTCCTCCAGCAGATCGAGCACGGGGTCCTCTCCGTGGTCGGCGCCTACAACTCGATGGGCCGCCTCTACCGCGGCATCCAGGACGGATCGCTTCACCAGTACACGTTCCTCGGGGACGCCGGCGAGATGACCGACAACACGGTCTTCGTCGACAAGGACGGCGAGGCCATGAAGGCACTGGCGGCGGCCAATATCGCCGGCGACCAGTCGGAGCCAAAGATCGACCACCTGCCCCCCCTCGGATCAGCCGGGTCCGCGGACGACCGCTGGGTCTTCACCGAGGAAAATCCGAACCGCGAGCTCAACACCGCCGGAGGCCTTGCGGCCGCGTCGCGCGCGCTCGCCGGCTACAACGACCCGCTTTCGAAGGACTGCCTGCGTATCGCTCGCGAGCTCTGGACAAACGCAAAGGCCCCGAAGGACTCCCTCGCCCGGCTGGAGCCGGCGATCGAGCTCTACCAGACGACGGGAGAGAAGGCCTATGCCGACACCATCGTCGCGCTCGGGGACAAGATCGTCTCCCGAGTGGAGCGCTTTGGATGGCTCGGCGCACGGTCGCTGGCCCTCGTAAAGGACCCCGATTTCTCCGCCAAGATAAGGGCGGCCCTCACCACGTACCGCAAGGAGGTGGACAAGCTGGAGCTAGAGACCCCGTATGGAATCCCCTATAAGCCGGATATCTGGGGGGCGGGCTGGAACATCCAGCGGTTCGGGGTGCAGCAGTACTTCCTCCACACCGGGGCGCCGGACATCTTCCCCACCACGTACATGCTGCACGCCCTGGACTTCGTCTTGGGATGCCACCCCGGTTCCAACACGGCTTCCTTCGTCTCTGGGGTCGGTGCGAAGTCCATGATCCCGGCCTACGGCATGAACCGCGCGGACTGGTCCTATATCCCGGGCGGCATTTCCTCGGGCACCGCCCTCATACGACCGGACTTCCCCGAGCTTCTTGAATGGCCCTTCCTCTGGCAGCAGGGAGAGTACTGCCTCGGGTATTCCACGTCGGACTACGTGTTCCTCGTCCTGGCCGCCGACCACCTCCTCAATAACTAGGCCGTGGAACGTCTGAACGCCAGGCAGGTGACCGCCTGCATGAAATCGCTGCCCCTTTGGTCCCTGCGCGGGCGCAGGATCCGGCGGGTGTTCGAGTGCGGCAGCTTCGCGGAAGCCATCGCCTTCGTGGGGCGGGTCGCGGCGGAGGCCGAAAGGAAGGACCACCACCCCGATATCGACATCCGGTGGAACAAGGTGGCGCTCTCGTTCACGACCCATTCCAAGGGCGGCCTCACCAGGAATGACTTCATGATGGCACGGATCGCGGACCGCCTCCTTGCGCGGACCGCCTCCCGGTGAACGCCGGGCCGGCGACGCCCCGGAGTCAGTCCGACCTCGCCCACGCAAGGCCGTCGTCCACGGCGCCGACACTGATCAGCTTCCCCACCGTCCAGGACGCCAGGTCGATCACGGCAACCGTGGCGCTCGAGTCGCAGGAGACGTAGGCCACGGCGCCATCGGGGCGAACCAGGATCTCCTGGGGCGCCTTGGGAACCTCCACGGTGCGCACCACGCGCATCGCGGCCAGGTCGACCTGGGCCACCAAGCCCGCCGCGGGAAGCGCGACCAGGAGGTACCTCCCGTCGGGCGTCGGCGCGGTGCCGAAGGCGAGTGCCGGCAGCGGAATTGACCTGACTACGGAGTCCGAGGCCGTGTCGATCACGGCCAGCCTGAGCGCCGTCTGGTCGGCGGTGAACGCCCAGCGATCGTCCGTCGAGAGCGCGATGCGCTGGACGACAGGCGCCACCGGGATGACCGCCACCAGGGTCCTCGCTCCGAGGTCCAGCACCGACACCGATCCCGACTTGACGTTTGCGGTGTAGCCGCGCCGGCCATCGCTTGATATTGCAAGCATGTGCGACTCGTCGCGGCCCGTGGGGATCGAGCCCACGACCGCAAGGGTGGCAGGGTCGATCACGGTCACGCTGTCCGCCAGCTCGGTGGTGACGTACAGCAGGCCGTCCTTGGGTCCGAAGACGGGCCTGTGCGGCCGGAGCGGCCTGCCGAGGTCGATCGTGGCCACAATGGCGCGGCTTCGCAGGTCGATCACGCGGATCAGCTTCCCATCGGTCCCCGGCTTGCCCACGCCGGAATTCCCGTAGAGAGGGACAAAGGCACGGGCGCCGTCCGGGGACACGGCCACCTCGTGGCCCGTGGAGCCGTTTTCGGGGACTACGGCCACCTGCAGCCCCACCGATGGGTCCACGATGGACAGGCTCATGTCCTGCTTGTTCGCCACGAGGAGGAGCCCGTGCGACGGGGCCGCCCGAAGGGCCGCCACTCCAGCGAGCGTCGCCGAGAAAAGGAGCCGTAGGGACAGGGATCTGGGGCTCATCGTGCGGAAATCTCGCCGCGCCCCCCGCCCAAAGTCAAACGCCACGGGCGCAAATCCCCCCCTTACTCGCGCTCCTTGTCCTCGGTCGTTGCGAGGCTCAGCTTCAGGGAATGCCCTCGGATGCGGATCCCGTTCAGCTTCTTGAGAACCAGCTCAGAATGCTCGTCCGCGACATCGACGAGCGAGTGCCTCTGGTGGATGTCAATGGCGCCCACGACCTCGGAGGTGAGCCGGGTCACGCCCGTGATCTTCCCCACGATCTCCCCCGTTGTAACCAGGTGCTTGCGCCCCGCGTTGAGGAACAGGGTCGTCATGCCCTCCTCCTTGCCGGTCCTGCCAACAGGCCTCGGCTGGTCCTGCGGGGGCTCGTAGGCGGTCTCCGGTTCGGGAAACTCCCTCTCCCTGGGCCGCGCCGCTTCAGGGGCCCGTGGCTCGGCGACGGGAGCCTTTGCCGGGCCGGGCCCCCCGCCCTTTAGCAGCTGGATGAGGGCCGAGCAGATGTCGGTGCTTGAATACCCCTGGTCGAGGAGCCGGTCGACCACGCGGTCCTGCTTCTCGAACTGGCCTGCGTCGATGACGCCCCGGATCTTCTCATAGAAAAGGTTGGCGCGGGCCTCGTCGACCTGGCCGAGGGAGGGAACGGTCTCCCTGCGAATCTTCAGGTTGGCAAAGCGCACCATGCTCTGGAGCCTGTAGAGCTCCCGGCCGGAAACAAAAGTGACCGCCTTGCCGGACTTTCCGGCCCTCGCCGTCCGCCCAATGCGGTGCGTGTAGTCCTCGGCGTCGTTGGGGAGGTCGAAGTTGAAGACCACCTCCAGGTCGTCCACGTCGAGGCCGCGGGCGGCCACGTCCGTCGCCACGAGGAATTCAAAGGCCCTCTTGCGGAACTTCTCCATCACGCGCGTCCGCTGCATCTGGCTGAGGTCCCCGTGCAGCCGGTCAGTCGCGTATCCCCTGGCGTGGAGCTGCTGGTCGAGCTCATCCACCATGACCTTCGTGCTGCAGAAGATCAATCCGTAGCGGAAGTCGTTTATGTCGATCAGCCGCGTGAGCACCTCCAGCTTGGAGCGCCGGTCGACCTCGAAGTACACCTGGTCGACCTGCGGGGCGTTCTGGGCATGCGACTCGACCTTGATCCATGCCGGGTCCCGCGAATAGCGGCCGATCAGGTCCTGTATGACGCGGGGCATCGTCGCCGAGAAGAAGAGCAGCTGGCGCTCGGGGGGAACCGCGGAGAGGATGTGCTCGATGTCGTCCCTGAAACCCATGTCGAGCATGCGGTCCGCCTCATCGAGGACCACTAGGCGCAGGGCGTCGAGCTTCAGGGTGCCGCGCTCCATGTGGTCCATCACTCGTCCCGGGGTTCCGATCACGATCTGGACGCCCGCAGCGAGCGCCCGGAACTGCCGGTCATAGGACTGCCCGCCGTAGATGGGGACGACGTTCAGTCCGCGCTTGAAAAGCAGGAGTTTTCCCGTCTCCTCGGCCACCTGCACCGCCAGCTCGCGGGTGGGGCAAAGGATCAGGACCTGGACCTTGTGCACCGCAGCCTTGGCGATCTCGATCGCGGGTATCGCAAACGCCGCCGTCTTGCCCGAGCCGGTCGCCGACTGGCCGACCACGTCCCTCCCCTGCAACACCGCCGGTATGACCGCCGTTTGGATCGGCGAAGCCTCCTCGTAGCCCAGCTTGTGGACAGCCTTCAGGATTTCCTGAGATACACCGAGCTCCGCAAACGGGCGTTTTTCCATGGGTGAAGGTGGGTCAACCCTCGTGCAAGGGGCAGCCTAAAATTCAAGCCGCCGCGACGCTTAATCGGGTCGCGAGCCGTCCTGAACCGGCGGCTCGTTGAGCAGGAGCCAGTAGAGCCCCAGGTCCTTAACCGCATTGGTAAATCGCTCAAAGTTCACCGGCTTAACTATATAGCTGTTAACCCCAAGGCGGTAGCTTTCGACAATGTCGTTTTGCTCCCTAGAGGAGGTGAGCATCACCACGGGAATGGTCCTGGTCCTTGGGTCGCTCTTTACCCGAAGGAGCACCTCGAGCCCATCCACCTTGGGGAGCTTGAGGTCGAGGAGGATGAGCTTGGGCGTGTCCTCGACCTTCCGCCCCAGGAACGCGCCCTCACCAAAGATGAAATCGAGGGCCTCCGCTCCGTCCCGCGCAACGCGGATCCGGTTTCCAAAATGGGCCTTCTCAAACGCGCGAAGCGCCAGCTCGAGGTCCTGCGGGGAATCCTCGACGATCAACAGCTCTACGGAGTGGCTCTTATCCATCGGCCCTTTCGTCGCCCACCGTGAAGAAGAACGTGGCCCCCTTGTCGAGGGCGGCGTCCGCCCAAACACTCCCCCCGTGCCGGTGGATCACGCGCTGCACGATCGCCAGGCCGACGCCCGTGCCCTCGTACTCGTCCGAGCGGTGGAGCCTCTGGAATACGCCGAAGAGTTTGTTCGCATAGAGCATATCGAATCCAGTCCCGTTGTCCTTCACGACGTAGACCTGTTTGCCGTCCTGGGTCTCACTGCCGACCTCGACAACGGGGGTATCGCGTTTGCGCGAGTATTTCAAGGCGTTCGAGAGAAGGTTCAGCCAAACCTGCTTGAGCAGGGCGGGGTCGCCGTGGCAGGGCGGCAATTCGCCAAGCCTTACCTGCACCTTGGAGTCTCCCGCCTTCACGCCAAGGTCATCCAGGGCATCGGCGACCAGCCTGCCCATGTCCACGGGCTGATTCGATACTGACACGCGACTCAGGCGCGAGAACGTCAGAAGGTCGTCGATCAGGGCACCCATCCGCTGCGCCCCTTCCCTTATGATTCCCAGGTAGCGCTGGCCTTCCGCGGGCAACTGCTCCCTGTAGTCCTCGAGGACCGCCTGGGAGAATCCGTCCATCGCCCTGAGCGGCGCCCTCAGGTCGTGGGATACGGAGTACGAGAACGCCTCAAGCTCCCTATTTGCCGCCTCGAGCTGCGCTGTCCGCTCCCTCACCCTTTCCTCAAGCGTCACGTTAAGCTCAAGGATCTTGGCCTCGGCCTTTTTGCGTTCCGTGATGTCCCGAACGACCTTCGAGGCGCCGATGATCCTCCCCGTCCGGTCCCTGATCGGGGAAACCGTCACCGAAACGTCGAGATCCGTCCCGTCCTTGCGCCGGCGCACCGTCTCAAAGTGCGTCACGAACTCTCCACGGCCAATCCGGGCCAGGATGCGTGTCTCCTCATCCCGCCTTTCAGGCGGGATGAGCTTCATAATGGACTGGCCGACCATCTCGAGCGCCGAGTATCCGAACAGGGACTCCGCCCCCTTGTTCCAGCTCGTCACCACCCCGTTCAGGTCCTTGCCGATCATTCCGTCCTCCGACGATTCAACGATGGCGGCCAGTTTCCGCAGGTTGACCTCCGCCAGCTTGTTTTCGTTGTAGGAACTGTTGAGCGTCAGCAGCCCCGCCGAAAGCACCGTCAGGCTCACAAGCACGCCAAGGGGAAGCAGAATTAGGGTCATCCTGGCGGCCTCGTTCGAGCGCTGCTGCCGCACCCCTAGGAGCCTGAATTCCTCGTTTCCAACATCGTGGAGCAGGTTTGCGACGTCATCCTGGGGCAGCAGGTTGGGCACGTCGTGCATGAAGGGCTTCGGGGGTGCCTGTCCCAGGCGGCGGGCCTCCACTGCGTCGGTCCCGCGCTTGAGGTGGTCGGATATCAGGGCCGCCAGGCGCCCTAGGCGCTCCCGCTGGACGGGATTGTCCCGGGTCAGGTGAATCATCGACCGGACGCTCTCGTTTATCTCGTCCACCAGGCGGTCCTGCTGCTGCAGGAACCGATCGTCCCCGGTCGCCAGGAACCGCTGCTGGTTGCCCTCGATGGCAGTAAGGTCCGAGCGACAGGTCCCGACGTTCTTGAGCACCTGCTGGGTGTGGCTCACCCATTGGAACGAATCGAGAAGAAGCACCGTGTAATCGAAGGCGGTCGCCGTGATCGCGACCATGACCAACACGCCTAACAGGAAGCCGGTGGCCACCCTGGGGCTGAGGGACCACTTGATCCCGCCCTCGTCAACAGCGAGGGCCAAAAGCCCTGCTCCAGAAAGAGTAAACCCGATCGAAGCCGGAATCGAAATACCCGCCCCGCTCCACCAGCTGAAGTTGCCAGGGCTCTCCACGAGGTGCCCGAAAAAATTGGTGCCTCCCACGATGATGACCGTGATCCCGAAGGCCGCGTAGATGGGGACCCGGTAGCGCGCCCACCGGGTAAACGACGCGACGACCACGGCCATCCCGATCAAAATGAAACAGTATGCCGACACCACTGAAATGGGACCGGCTTGGAAGTTTCCGACTATTGTGCCAGGCGAGCGGTACAGGAGGAGGCTCGACCCGATGTCCGTCTGCAGTACGTCATCGGCCATAGCCATCAGACCTATTCCCGCGACAAGGACCCCCATGATGCGCACGGAAACCCGCGCCCAGCCGGAAAGCCTGCTCCGCGTAAGGCTCAGGATCGATGCACCGCACAGGCTCAGGCCAAGGGCCGCGCTGTACTTCATCGCCGAGGCGCCCAGAAAATCCACCGTCGATCCATCCCTCCCGCTCCTGGGCCAGAGCACCTCAGCCAGGCAGAGCACAACGGTCACAAGGGCGCCCAGGCGCGCGAGTAAGGCGTAGGTCAAGCTCGTCTTCGGAGAGGTCACGATGTTGAAGCTCCAGGGTGCCTGGCAATCGCCCGGCGGTTCGTTGCTAGTGCAAAATCTGGGTTGCCTTTTGTTCCGATGGACCTGACCTGGCCTAAGGGCGCGGTCACGTGCCGTTCCTCCCTGCGTCCCCGCTCAGCGCCGCCAAATGAAACAGGGAGGAGCCCAGTTAAGCCACGGCCACCCGCAATGCAAGGTCCCGTGCGGGGGCCTCGAATCTCGACACATGATGCCTGAATAGTATTGACGGTCCAGAAGGCGCTCCAGCAAGGCTTTGGCGCAAATGAGCCCGAGCTTTTTCGCACGAGGGGCCGTGATCGGATTTTCGATCGCGGCGCCGGTCGGACCCATAGGCGTTCTCTGCATCCGACGTTCGCTAAAGGACGGAGCGCTGTCGGGCTTCGCCGCGGGAATGGGAGCCGCGACTGCGGACGCAGCCTACGGCTGCGTCGCGGGTTTCGGGCTGACGGCCGTGTCCGGGTTCTTGATCCGCCACGGGACAGCGCTCCGGCTCCTGGGCGGAATGTTCCTGTGCTACCTCGGAATCAGGACCTTTCTCTCGCGGCCCAAGGCGGCCCCAAACAGCGAGTGTGCCGGGAACCGTTTCTCCATCTACGCGACGACGCTCCTTCTCACGATCGCGAACCCGGCCACGATCCTCTCTTTCGCCATGGTCTTCGCAGCCCTGGGCCTCGGCAGCCGCATCGACTATCTTGCGGCGGGGTCCCTCGTGGCGGGGGTTTTCGCGGGCTCGGCCGCGTGGTGGCTGGTGCTGAGCGTGAGCGCCGGGCATTTCAGGACACGCCTCAACGACGCGTGGATCGGGGTAGTCAACAGGGTGTCCGGCGCCATCCTGGCCGCATTCGGCATCTACGCCCTCTCGCTGCTCTGAAACGAAGTTGGAAATCCTTGCCTAAGGCCACCCCCTGAAGCAGTCTGCCCGCCTCAAGAACCCCAATGCCGGGGCGCGGGCCACCCGCCAGAAACGCAGGGACCCACTCCTCCGCAACACCCATGAACCGCGAACCCCTTCGAGTCCTTAACCTCGAGGCAGATTCCGAGGACCATGAGTTGGTGCGGCGTCAGGCGGTCTCGACGGGGTTGTCGCTGCAGTTTCAGAGGGCGTCCAACCGGGCCGAATTCGAGGAGGCGCTCAAGCGGGGCCAGATTGACGTGATCCTCGCGGACCATTGCGTACCCGGATACGACGGCATGGCCGCGCTTGAGTCCGCCCTGTTGAGGCTGCCAAACGTCCCGTACATCATTGTTTCGGATTCCATCGGAGAGGACCGCGCCGTGGAGTGCGTGGAGCGGGGAGCGGCCGGCTTCGTCCACAAGGACCGCCTGGAGCGCCTTCCCGCGGCGATCCTTGAGGCCACCCGGGCGTCGACCGAGCCCGCGCACCACCTCGAGGCCGAGGAACGATTCCGCGAGATGGCCGAGACGATCCGCGACGTCTACTGGGTGTGCTCCGCGGACACCGGCAAGGTGCTCTACGTGAGCCCCGCCTTTGAGGTCATATGGGGAAGGCCCTCGGACTCGCTGTTCTCGGCGAAGGCGGCCTGGCCGGAATCCGTTGTCGAGGAGGATGCGGGGGCTGTCGGCGAGGCGCGCCTGAAGCGCGAGGGCCGCAAGCCCTACCAGGTGGAGTACCGCATCCGGCGCCCGGACCTTTCGGTGCGCTGGATACTCGATCGGGGTTTCCCGGTCGCCGCAAAGGCGGGGAGCCAGGACCGCATGGTGGGGGTCGCCGCCGACATAACCGAGCGCAAGCAGCTTGAGACCGAGCTCCATCAGGCCCAGAAGATGGAGCTGGTCGGCAAGCTGGCAGGGGGGATTGCCCACGACTTCAACAACCTGCTCACGATCATTTCGGGCTACGTGAGCATGCTGCTGGACAAGGATAACCTCCCGCCGGGCTCAAGCGAGGCGTTGAAGCGGGTCTTCACGGCCAGCCGGCAGGCGACCGGCCTAGTGCGCCAGCTTCTGCTCTTTAGCAGGAAGCGGACACCAAAGAGAGAGGTCATAGACCTGAACACGGAGTTTGAATCTATTGTCAGCATGCTCCGGCGCCTGCTGGGCGAGGCCGTCGTCGTGAACTTCACCGCAGCGCCCGAGTCCCCGCGGGTGAACGCCGACATCGGGATGCTCGAGCAGGCCGTTGTCAACCTGGCGGTGAACGCCCGCGACGCCATGCCGCGCGGCGGCACCCTGACCGTGAAGATCGGCGTATTGGCGCCCGGCAGCAAGCCGCCCCTCAACGCGCCCGTCCCAGCCGGCGAGTTCGCGTTCATCTCGGTCAAGGACACCGGATCTGGCATACCCCCCGCCATTCTGCCGAGGATATTCGAGCCGTTCTACACCACCAAGGACGAGGGGCGAGGGACGGGACTTGGGCTGCCTACGGCAAAGGACATCGCAAAGCGCCACGACGGCTGGATCGACGTGGAGACGGAGGTCGGTGTCGGCACGACCTTCCGCATTTGCCTGCCGATGACCGGCGCGGATGCGGACTACCCGGCTGACCACGAGACCGCGCGGAACCCAAAGGAGGGCAAGGGCACCATCCTCCTGGTCGAGGACGAGACCAACGTGCGGGAGTTTGCGGCAGCCGTCCTCCAGCAGGACGGCTACACCCTCCTCCAGGCCAAATCCGGGGACAGCGCCCTAGAGGTGTGGCGCTGGCATTCGGGAAAGATAGACCTCCTCCTGACCGACGTCGTTCTGCCCGGGGAACTGTCCGGGCCCCAGCTCGGCTCCCGGCTTAGGGCTGAAAAACCCTTGCTAAAGGTGATCCTCACCACGGGCTACAGCCGCGAGACCGTGGAGGCGAGGTCGGCGGACGAGAAGCCACAGTACGTGCTGAACAAGCCTTACACGCCGCGCGCGCTCCTGCAGGCCGTGCACGAGATGCTCGCCTGAGGCGGGGGTCAAGCGCCGTTGACAGCATGCGGGGTGCTGGGTTTGTTCATTGGGCCCGACCCCCCCTCTCGGCCAGGTAACGCCAAGAGACCCGCGCCCGACACCCGCCCGAAAGCCCAACCTAGAAATGCCCACTGCGTCTCTGACACCCCTGACCGGAGCGCTCGTGATCCTCGGCCTTGCGGGCTGGATTGTCGCCGCGGTTTTGTATTCAAGGCGAAGGGACAAAGGCGCCCCTGTTGCGCCGGGAGACGGCACGGACGGCTACGATAGCTACAAGCAGCTCCTGGACACGCTCGACCGCTCGAACATCCTTTTGTGGTGGGCGCGGGTCACGCGTGACGGCTCCGTCTACACATGGCGGGTGAGGACGCCCCCCAGGCTCCACGAGAACTCGATCTACCGGCTCGCGGGGGCCCTCGACCAGGGCGGCCTCTGGAACGACGCCCAGGCCCCGGACGGCGAGCGGACGAAGGCGGTCTCGGCCAAGGCGCTCGACGACAACGCACCCGGCTACCAGCAGGAGTTCCGCATCATCGGCCGGGACAAGGTCCATTGGCTGAGCGAGGAGGTCACGATCCAGTCGGCGGGTCCCAACGAGTGGAACCTCGCAGGCGTGGTCGTGGATATAACGAAGCGCCGCGAGGCCGAGGACGCGCGCAAGCAGACCGAGGGGCAACTTGAGAAGATCCTAGGGGCAGCCGACTGTCTCCTCTGGCAGGCGCTGGTCACTGGCAACCCCGAGGTAAACCTCAACTGGAGCATCTACCTTCCCCAGTCGGTCCTCTACCGCAGGATTTTTGGAAGGGACTCGGTCCCCGGACAGTCCGTCCTTTGGACCGAGGACATGATCCCTGAATGGGTCGAGATCAACCGGAACTGCCGCCTGGCGATGATCGAGGGGAAGTCCGACTACGACCAGGAGTTCCAGGTCGTGGTCGGCGGGAAGAGGTTCTTCGTGCACGAGCACGTGTCGCTCGACAAGCTCGGCCCCGAGGAATGGAACCTGGTCGGGGTGATCGTCGATATCACGAGGCTGAAGGAGACGGAGGTGGAGCTTGCTCGCGCGCGGGATGCGGCCCTCGAGTCTTCCCGGACCAAGAGCGAGTTCCTCGCGAACATGAGCCATGAGATCCGGACACCCATGAACGGCGTCATCGGAATGACGGGCCTTCTCCTGGACACGGAACTTACTCCCACGCAGCTGGAGTTCGCGGAGACGATACGCGGTTCGGCCGACTCCCTGCTGACGATCATCAACGACATCCTGGACTTCTCCAAGATCGAGGCCGGGAAGCTCACGTTTGAGACGCTCGACTTCGACCTCGTAGAGACGGTGGAGGGCGCCCTCGACATGTTCGCCGAGCGGGCGCGGCACAAGGGCATCGAGCTCGCCTGCGACCTGCCCGCCACGCTGCCCAGGAGGCTGAGGGGCGACCCGGGCAGGCTCAGGCAGGTCGTCACGAACCTTATCGGCAATGCCATCAAGTTCACCTCCAAGGGGGAGGTCGTGGTGCGCGTGTCCCTGGCCAGCGAAACCGAGACCGAAGCGGTGATAGCCGTCTCGATAAAGGACACGGGCATCGGGATCCCGGCCGACCTCCAGGGAAAGCTCTTCCAGGCATTCACCCAGGCCGACAATTCAACGACCCGGAAGTACGGCGGAACGGGCCTTGGTCTGGCCATATCCAAGCAGCTGGTTGAAATGATGGGGGGGACGATCGGGGTTTCCAGCGAGATGGGCAAGGGATCGACGTTCGGGTTCAGCGTGCGGCTCGAGAAGCAGAGCGGCCCGCCCGTCCCGGCACCCTCGATCTACTTCCGAGACCTCTTCGACCTGCGCGTTCTCGTCGTCGACGACAACGCGACGAACCGGCAGATCCTGCGCCATCAGCTTTTTGCGTGGAAAATGCAGAAGGGAAGCGCCGCGAACGGCCACGAGGCGCTCGAGATCCTGCGCGCCGCGGCAGCCGAGAAGAAACCCTACGATCTGGCCCTGCTCGACATGCAGATGCCCGAGATGGACGGCCTCACGCTCGCCCGCGCGATCAAGGCCGACCCGTCGATCGCGTCCACCCGCCTGATCATCCTGACCTCGATGGGGTACATGCACTCGCAGGACGAGCTCAAGGCGGCGGGCGTCGACGCCTATCTTGTGAAGCCGGTAAAGCAGTCGCGGCTCTTTGACTGCCTGGTCACGGTACTGGGAAGGGCCGCGGCGGAACACGTTTTCTCGAAGCCGGAGAAGGACTCGGGTTTGTCGCAGCCGGCCCCCGAACTCACCGGGGCTCGCCACGCACGCATCCTGCTCGCCGAGGACAACATCGTAAACCAGAAGGTGGCGCTCGCCCAGCTGAAGGGCCTCGGCTTCACCGCGGATTCCGTGGCGAACGGCCACGAGGTCCTTACCGCGCTCAAGCAGGTCCCCTACGACATCATCTTTATGGACTGCCAGATGCCCGAGATGGACGGTTACGAGGCTTCGCGCTGCATCCGGCTCGCGGAAAAGACGTCGTCGGTGCCATGGAAGGCCCCCGTGCCCATCGTGGCCATGACCGCCCACGCCATGACGGGCGACCGTGAGAAATGCCTGGCGGTTGGCATGGACGACTACCTCTCCAAGCCGGTCCGCAAGGGCGATCTCCAGTCGGCACTCATCAAGTGGTTGGTTCCAAGGAAACAGGGATAGGGAAATTCTTCGCGGCCGTTGACAGGGAAATCGAGGGCATTAGCTTGAAGGCGGCATTCCGCCGGAACCGATGAGCAAATTCAACTTGCAGGTAAACGGCCAGACCCACGAGGTCGAGGCGGCCCCCGACACTCCGCTGCTCTGGATCCTCCGAGACAACCTGGACATGGTGGGCACCAAGTTCGGGTGCGGCATAGGCCAATGCGGCGCGTGCACGATCCACCTGGACGGCAACCCGGCGCGGGCGTGCCTGACTCCGGTGGGGGCGGCAGCCTCCTCCAAGATAACCACGATCGAGGGCCTTTCCACAGACGGGACCCATCCCCTTCAGAAGGCATGGTGCGAGCTCGACGTGGCCCAGTGCGGCTATTGCCAGGCCGGCCAGATCATGTCGGCCGCGGCCCTGCTCGCCCAGAACCCCCACCCGACCGACAAGGACATCGATGAGGCGATGGTGGGGAACATCTGCAGGTGCGCCACCTACTACAGGATAAGGGCCGCCATCCACAGGGCTGGCGAACTCACCGATTCCGGGAAGGAGGCGCGGCCATGAGCGCGGCCCTCCAATCCCGCATGGACCGCAGGTCCTTCCTAAAGCTTGCGACAATTGCCGGCGGCGGCCTGGTCATCGGCCACTATGTGCGCCCGGACGCGGCGGCCGGGACCGCGAAACCCGACGTCGAGAAGGTCGGGGACCTGTTCATCCCGAACGTGTTCATCCGCATCGCGACGGACGGCACGGTTACGATCTTCTCGGCGCGACCCGAGGTCGGCCAGGGTATAAAAACCTCGCTGCCGATGGTGGTGGCCGAGGAGCTGGGCGCCGATTGGAAAAACGTGAGCGTTGTCTCGGGCCAGCTTGATCCCGCGTTTGGCCCGCAGTTCGCGGGCGGCAGCATGTCGACCCCGATGTCCTACACGGAGATGCGCAAGATGGGGGCGACCGCCCGGACGATGCTCGTCGAGGCCGCGGCCCAGACATGGTCCGTCCCGGCGAGCGAATGCCAGGCCGAGGCGGGCACGGTCCGCCACGTTCCCACGGGAAGGACGCTAAAGTTTGGCGACCTGGTCGCCAAGGCCTCCACCCTGCCCGTGCCCGCGCCCGAAGCGGTGACGCTAAAGGATCCGAAGGATTTCACCCTTCTCGGAAAGCGGGTGGGCGGCGTCGACAATCCCAAGGTGGTGACCGGCAAGCCGCTCTTCGGCATCGACCAGAAGCGGCCCGGCATGGTGTATGCGGTTTATGTTAAGAGCCCCGTTTGGGGGGCCCGCGCGCTGAGCGCAAACTTGGACCAAGTGAAAGGCCTTCCCGGGGTCCGCGACGCATTCATTGTCGACCGGACGGTGCCCGCGGGACAGGTCACGGGGCTGGTTCCCGGGGTCGCAATCATCGCGGACTCCACATGGTCCGCCTTCAGTGCCCGCCAGCAGCTGAAAGTGACGTGGGAGGACGGCGCGTTCCCCAATAGCAGTTGGGACGATTTTGGAAGCCAGGCCCGGACGCTTGCCGCAGCCGGGGCCGATGCACCCAATGTGAAGGAGGCCAGGCGCGACGGGGACGTGGACCAGGCCTTCCAGAGTGCGGCGCACGTCGTCGAGGCGTCGTATTCCTATCCCTTCATCTCCCACGCCAACCTCGAGCCCCAGAACTGCCTGGCGGAGGTCCGCGGGGACCGCGCGGAGATCTGGGCCCCGACGCAGAACCCGGACGGGGCTAGGAAGCTCGCGGCCCAGGTACTCGGCATCCCGACGGACCATGTGCAGGTGACAATCACGCGCATTGGCGGAGGGTTCGGGCGCAGGCTGGACTCCGACCCGGTCGCCGAATGCGTTGCCCTGTCCCAGAAGCTCTCACTGCCGGTGAAGCTCGTCTGGGACCGGACCGATGACCTCCAGCACGACCACTACAGGCCGGGCGGATTCCATTTCTTCAAGGGCGCAGTGGACGCGCAGGGCAAGCTGGTCGCCTGGCGCAGCCACCATGTGTCCTTTGGCTCCAACATGGGGGCCGACGACTACCCGGCGCGTTTCGTTCCGAACTATCTCCTCCTGAATAGCGCGCTCGAGAACGGCGTCCCCCAGGGCCCGTGGAGGGCGCCGGGGAGCAACACGTACGCCTGGGTGACCTGCTGCTTCCTGGATGAACTGGCCCATGCGGCAGGGAAGGACCCGGTCGAGTTCAACCTTGCCCTCCTCGGTGACAGGGACCTGGTGTCCGACCCTGGCAAGAAGGGTCGGCCCTACAACGCCGCCCGGATGCGCAATGTTGTGCGCCTCGTTGCCGAGAAGTCGGGCTGGGGCAAGTCCATGCCCAAGGGCAGCGGGATGGGCCTTGGCTACTATTTCAGCCACCAGGGATACATCGCCGAGGTGGCCGAGGTCACGGTGAGCCAAAAGGGCGAACTCCGGGTCGACCGGGTCGTCGCGGTGGTCGATGTCGGCTCCCAGATCGTCAACCTGAGCGGAGCCGAGAACCAGGTGCAGGGGTCGATCGTCGACGGGCTAAATGCCGCGTGGCGCCAGGAGCTTGGCATCAGCCAGGGAAGGGTCGTGCAGGCCAATTTCAACGAGTACACGATGCTCCGCATCGGCGATGCGCCCCGGAAGATTGAGATCCATTTCGAGAGGACCGACTATCCCCCGACAGGCCTCGGCGAGCCCGCGCTTCCCCCGCTCGCACCCGCGGTGTACAATGCGATTTTTGCGGCCACCGGCACCCGGGTAAGGCAGCTGCCGATTTCGCGGACGGACTTGTCGTGGGCCTAGGTGCGAACGGCGCCCGACGAGCGGGCAACCTATGAAGGAACTCCGGGACATCGTGGCGCACCTGTGTTCGTCGGCCGGACCAAGTGTCTTGGTGACCCTCACCTCCGTGCAGGGCTCCTCCTATAGGCGGCCCGGGGCGCGAATGCTCGTAACCGAGGGCGGCGCGCGGATCGGCTCCATCAGCGGCGGATGCCTCGAGGAGGACCTCGTCGAACGCTCGCGGCGGGTGGCGGCGAGGCGGCAAGCCGAGGTTGTGACCTACGACACCTCAGCGGAAAACGACCTGGTGTGGGGCGTGGGCTTGGGATGCCATGGCGTGATCAAGATACTGCTCGAGCCCCTGCCGCCGCGCCCGCGGTGGACCCAAGCGCTCTCAAGGAACCTCCTTGAGGGCCGCTCGACCCTCCTGGAATCTACCTGGGATGCTTCGGCGGGCACCCTTGGCACCCGGCTCTTCGAGGGCCCGAACCCGGGCAAGGCCGCCGCCGTGCCCGGAATATTCCTGGACCAGGTAAACCCCGCCCCCGCCCTGACGATCTTCGGCGCGGGCGACGACGCCCGGCCGCTTGCGTGGATTGCGCTCGAACTGGGCTGGCGCGTCACCCTGGCGGACCCCAGGCCCGCGATGGCGACCCCGGAACGGTTCCCGGGAACGTTCGCGCAAGTCCTCGGCCCCGCCGAGGAGCTCGTGGCGCGCGCGTCGCCGCCAGCCGGCTCGCTCGCCATCGTGATGACCCACCATTACCGCCACGACGTGCCCTTGGTTCGCGACCTGATGCCCCGGCCCCTTGCCTTCCTGGGGCTTCTGGGCCCCAGGCGCCGCACGGAAAGGATACTTGCAGACCTTGAGCGGGGGGGACTCTTGGTCACGGAGGCCATGCGGTCCCGCCTTCATGCCCCGGTCGGTCTCGACATCGGGGCCGACGCCCCGGAGGAGGTGGCGCTCAGCATCGTGGCGGAGATGACCGCGTCGCTTACCGGCCGGGACGCGCGACCGCTCAAGGATCGGCAGCTGCCCATCCATGCCTGAGGAGCACCCGTTCGCGCACGCGGCCTTGGTCCTGGCCGCAGGCGGGTCGCACCGGATGGGTGGAGCCAAGCAGCTCCTCGTGCTCGACGGCCGGACGCTCCTGGCGCGTACCCTTGACGCCGTGTCGGCCTCGGGGGCGCACCCCATAGCGGTCGTCCTCGGATCCGACGCCGCGGCAATCCGCTCCCAGATAGGCGAGGTATCCGCGCTTGTGGTCATCAACCCGGATTGGGCTTCGGGGATGGCTTCATCGATCCGCGCGGGTATTAGCGCCCTGACTGCAGCGGACCCCTCGCTAGAAGCAATTCTTGTCACGCCCTGCGACCAGCCGGCCCTCACGGCCGACTCCATCCGGCGCCTGGTGGGTCTGCACCGGTCCACGGGGCTCATTGCGGCGGCGCGCTACAGCGGCCGCCTCGGGGCCCCCGCCGTGTTCGGAGCCGGGCATCTCGGGGCCCTCTTGGAGCTTGAGGGCGACGAAGGGGCCCGGGGTCTTCTCAACTCGGGTGTTGTCGCGGTGGCGGGCGCCGACCTGCCCGAATTTGGCTTCGATATCGATACCCCGGCCGACTACCAGGCGTGGAAGTCGGCGCATCCCTGAGTCCCCGTAGGGCGGCATTTTACGGGAAATTTATGACCCTTATTAGATTTCTGCGTAACCAATCTGTGACCTGCGCGTCTATTTCGGGAAATGATCGTGAGCGTTCATGTGCCGAAATGCGCCGGGACGAGTTTCCGGAACATCCTTGACGTCATTTTTGGCGACGGGATCTGGCACAATTACGGCACCATTTTCACCCGGGACCAGGCTGTTGCCCAGAGCATCCCCGCGAGGGCCCGGGCAATACACGGCCACTTCATCGCGGACGCCTTTGACGACCTTTTCCCGAAACGCCGCCTCATCACGTGGGTGCGCGACCCCGTCGAGCGGGTCGTTTCAAACTACTACCACTGCCTGCGGGCCCCGGACATGCGGGATGACTGCTGCCGCATCGTGCACGAGCAAAGGCTAGGCCTTCTCGAGTTTGCCGATCTCGACTGGATGAAGAACCTGTCGACGCGCTACCTCGCGAACAAGCCCGTGGCCGATTTCGCCTTCGTGGGTATCGCGGAGCGCTTTGACAAGAGCATCGAGGTTTTTTCCAGGAATATGGGATTTACGCGGGTGATGGGCGTACCGCGCCTCAACGTGAATCCCAAGCGCCTCGAGGCCACCTATGGCCTTTCCCGGGAAGAGCGCTCGTTCATCCTTGAGCGCAACGGCAAGGACCTCGCATGGTATGAGCAGGCCTGTCTCCGGCTCGATGCCGAAGAGGGACTGAGATCGAATCGCGTGGCCTGACCTTTAGATCGGGCTCGATTGCGCGGCCAGGGTGCGGGCATGATGCATCCCTGCGGCCATCAGGGACGTATGTTCGGTACGCCGCGACGCTATGCTTTCCCAAGATCCCGGACATAATTGCAAAAAATTGCCAGTCAAAGGCCTATGACGCGGCTTGCCATCATAGGAACGGGCATCGCGGGCCTGGGGTGCGCGCACTTCCTCAACCGCGATTTCGAAATCACCGTTTTTGAGCAGAACAGCTACGCCGGGGGCCATTCGAACACGGTGTCCGTCGACGAGCCGGGCACGCTCAGGTCACTGCCGGTCGACACGGGCTTCATGGTGTACAACCGCGTCACGTATCCCCTCCTCACGCGGTTGTTCGGGGAACTCGGCGTCGTTTCGAAGCCGACAACGATGTCGTTCAGCGTCCGTCACGCGGCAACGGGGCTGGAGTATTGCGGCACGTCCCTAAACCACCTCTTCGCTCAGCGGAAAAACCTTCTTAGCCCGAGGTTCTACAGGATGCTCGGGTCAATAAACCGGTTCAATGAGGAGGCCGTAGCGGCGCTCGAGGATCCGGGGATTTCGGACATGACGCTCGGCCAATACGTGAGCCGGCGCCGCTACGGAGACGATTTCCTCTCGCTCTACCTCGCCCCCATGAGCTCCGCCGTCTGGAGCACGCCGCCCGAGCTGATTCTGTCCTTTCCGGCGATCTCTCTCCTTCGGTTCTTCCACAACCACGGGTTCCTTGGGATGCACACCCAGCATCCGTGGTACACGGTCCAAGGGGGATCGCGCACCTACGTGGAGAAGATCGTCGCCCCGTGGCGTGACCGCATCCGGCTCGGCGAGCCCGTGGCGGGGGTGTCCCGCCCCGGAAACGGCGTGAAAGTGACCCTCAGGTCCGGCGAGGTGCATGCCTTCGACAAGGTGGTGATCGCAAGCCACGCCAACCAGGCTCTGTCCCTCTTGTCGGACCCCCGCCCAGAGGAGTCCCGCATTCTCGGGGAATTCAAATACCAGCCCAACACGGCGACGCTGCACACCGACCCTGCAGTGATGCCGCGCACCCGGCGGGCGTGGGCGAGCTGGAACTATGAGATCAACGCCGCGGGCGGCGAGTCGTCCACGGCGACCCACTACTGGATGAACTCCCTCCAGGGCGTCTCGGACCGGGAGAATTATTTCGTCTCCATCAACCGGCCCGGCGCCATCGACCCGTCCAAGGTAATCCGGACGATCGCCTACGAGCATCCCCTCTTCAACCTTGGGGCCCTCAGGGCCCAGGCCGAGCTTCCCGGCCTTAACGCCGCGGCCTCGGGCTCAACCGAGACCCATTTTGCCGGAAGCTACTTCCGGTATGGCTTCCACGAGGACGCCCTGTTCTCCGCTGCGACCCTCAGCGAGACCCTCCTCGGGAGGAACCCTTGGCCCGCTTGACAATGCCGAATCGAAACGGAGCAATGGGTCCCATGGGGTCCAGCCTCTACGAATGCCGGGTGATGCACCACCGGTTTGAACCGAAGGTGCACCATTTTGACTACCGCATCTTCATGCTGGCGGTGGACCTCGACGACCTGGAAGGACTTTCCCGCGGCATCCCGCTGCTGTCGGTGAACGGCCGCAACCTCTACAGCTTCTGGGAAGGCGACTACCTTCCGACGAGGGAGCCGCTTCACAATGCCTCCGGCACATCCCCGCGCCCCGGCGGGGCCAACGGCCTAAGGGACCGCGTGGTCTCCTTCCTCGGGGAGAACGGGGTCAAGGCGCCCGGGATGCGTGTCATGCTCCTAACGCTGCCGCGCGTCGCGGGCTATCTCTTCAACCCCGTGTCCTTTTATTTCTGCACGGACGGCGACGGCGAGCCGGTTGCCGCGATCGCCGAGGTCACGAACACCTTTCGTGAGGTGAAGCCCTTCCTTCTCGGGCCCTCGTCGTTCACACGCGGGATCAACGAGGGCGCATTTTGCCTCAGGGTGCCCAAGCACTTCTACGTCTCCCCGTTCTCGGACGTCGACGTGGCGTTTGACTTCACGCTCTGCCCGCCCGGAGAGGGACTCTCGGTCCGGATTGACGACTACAAGGGTTCCGAGCGCACGCTAACGAGCACGCTGACCGGCCGGCGCAGGCCGCTAAGCGCCGCGCGCCTGGCGTGGTTCACGCTCAAGTACCCTCTCATAACGCTCAAGGTGATCGCACTCATCCACGTCCAGGCGCTTCTGCTCAGGCTCCGGGGCGTTCCCTGGTTCGCGAAGGCTGCGCGCGCGCCGGACCAGCGGGACCTGTACCGCCCGCACGCGTCGATAGCGACCAGCAACCCCACCTGAAAACCATGGATTCAAAACAGGGATTCTTCGAGGACAGCGAGGTGGGGGCAAAGACAGCGGAGCCCTCCGCGTTTCGCAGGCCCGTCCTTGCGTCACTGGAGCGCATGGGCAAGGGGCGGCTCCACGTGGACCTGCCCGACGGCCAGTCGGTGGTCCTTGGCTCGGGAGCGGCCCTGCTGCCGCTTGGAATCGCCGGGGAGGCGCGCATTCGGGTCCGCCGCGAGGCCTTCTTCAGGAAGTGCGTCCTAAGCGGGGACATAGGATTTGCCGAGTCCTACATGGACGGCGACTGGTCCACCCCGGACCTGGCCGCGGTCATAAGCTGGTTCATCCTCAACATAGAGAAAGCCCCGACGATGTCGGGCTCCGGGCGCGCACGGGCAATCGCACTCAACCTGCTGAGGTTCGCGAACCGGATCGGCCACGTTCTAAGGCCCGGCAGCCGGGCCACCGCGCGGCGAAACATCAGCGAGCACTACGACCTTTCAAATGACTTCTTCTCGCTCTTGCTCGACCCGTCGATGATGTATTCGGCGGCCAGGTGGAGCACCCCCGGCCTTAGCCTCGAGGAGGCCCAGCGGGAGAAGAACGAGCAGCTCTGCCGCCTGCTCAAGCTTCGCGGAGAGGACCATGTCCTTGAGGTGGGAACCGGCTGGGGCGGATGGGCCCTGCACGCGGCCCGGAACCACCGCTGCCGCGTCACGACCGTGACGTTGTCGCGGCAGCAGTTTGACCATGCCACACGACGGGTGTCCGAGGCGGGCCTCTCCGGCCGTATCGAGGTCCGGCTGCAGGATTTCCGGGACATAGGCGGAACCTACGACAAGGTGGTCTCGATAGAGATGATCGAGGCGCTGGGGCACGCCTACCTGCCCGACTTCTGCAGGGTCGTGAGCCGCGCGCTCAAGCCCGACGGCCTGCTTGCCATGCAGTTCATCACCTGCCCCGACTCCAGGTACGGCCAGTTCCGGAGGGGTGTGGATTTCATCCAGAAACACATCTTCCCGGGATCCCTCCTTCTTTCGCTCAACCGCGTGAACGACCAGCTCTCGCGCGAGGGCAACTGGGTGCTCAACCATGTCGAGGACCTCGGCAGGGACTACGCCCTCACGCTGAGGTGTTGGGCGGAATCCTTCCGGGAGCGCACGGGCGAGGTGCATGCGCTCGGGTTTGACGCGAGGTTCGTGCGCAAATGGAGCTACTACCTGGCCTACTGCGAGGCCGCATTCGCCCTCAGGAACATCTCCGTGGTGCAGACGCTCCACACCCGGCCCAACAACCTCTCGCTTTGATGGACCGCCGATGAAAACCGCCCTGCGCGTGCTCTTCCTGGTGGTGCTCGCCTCGATGCTCTGGGTCACGACCTGGGCGGGACTGCAGTGCCCCCTCTTCGGGGTCCCCAGGGCCGTTGCCACCCATCCCTGGTTCATCGCGACCCTGTTCGACGCCTATTGGGGTTTCACCACGTTCTACGTCTGGGTATTTTGGAGGGAATCCTCGTGGTCCTCGAAGGTCGCGTGGTTCCTAGCGATCTTTTCCCTGGGCAACATTGCCATGTCGTCCTACTGCCTGGCCGCCCTGGCCGGGGCGCCGGAGGGCGGGAAGCTTTCCGATGTCCTGACGTCGCGGCAAAAGGGGCCCGGTTGGCTCGGGATCGGCCTGGCCGCCGCGGGCGTGGCGGTCACGGTTGCCGCGGCCCTGGCAACACCCTCGGCCCGGTGAGCGCCCTGCCCCTCTCCCTCGAGGCCCTGGGGGTCCTGTGCGCCCTGTTCGCCGTGGCATTCATGCTGGCGCGGGCGATCAACAACTACGGGATCGTCGACATCGTCTGGTCGTATTCGTTCGCGCTGCTGGCCGTCGCCTATGCGTTCCTCGGGGAGGGTTTCACGGTCCGCCGCGCCATGATCGCAGCCATGGCGGTCGTGTGGAGCGCGCGGCTGGGAACGCACCTGCTCGTCCGGATCGCGCGGAAACACCCGGAGGAGGATGGGCGCTACCGGCAGCTCAGGAAGGACTGGGGGGCGCGGTTCGTCCCCAGGATGGCGGGATTCTTCCAGCTGCAGGCCTTCTCGGTGGTGTTCCTAGGCGTTCCCTTCCTGGCGGCGTGCTCGAACCCCGACACGGCGATCGGGCCGCTCGAATGGTCGGCGGCCGCCCTGTGGTCCGTCTCCATAAGCGGCGAGGCCCTGGCGGACGCGCAGCTTTCGAGCTTCAAGCGCGACCGGGCGAACGCCGGCAAGGTGTGCGACGTCGGGCTATGGAGGTACAGCCGGCACCCGAACTATTTCTTCGAATGGCTGATCTGGGTCTCGTACTTCCTGTTCGGACTGGCCTCGCCCTGGGGCTGCCTGGGAATCCTCAGCCCGGCGTGCATCCTCTACCTGCTCCTGCGCGTAACTGGAATACCGGCGACAGAAGAGCAATCGGTGCGTTCCAAGGGCGAGGCCTACCTCCGCTACCAGGAACGGACAAGCGCCTTCGTGCCGATGCCAACACGGAGACCACGCGCATGATCGACGCCCTGCTCGAGAAAAACGCCCTGCCGGACTGGCTCGTGAGAGTCGGCATCCGCCGGCTTCTGGCACAGCGGATCAGGCAGGAGAACACCGGGGAGGACCCGAAGCTCCGCCTCGAAGCGTACGTCCACGACCTCAAGCACCGTCCGATCGCCGAGGACACGCGCGCTGCGAACGAGGAGCACTACGAGGTTCCGACCGCGTTTTTCCAGAAGTGCCTCGGCAAGAGGCTCAAATACTCCGGATGCTATTTTCCGCGGGGGGACGAGGGCCTCGACCGGGCGGAGGAGGCCATGCTGGAGCTCTACGTCGAGCGCGGGCGCATCGCAGATGGCCAGGAGATCCTGGAGCTGGGTTGCGGGTGGGGCTCGTTCTCGCTCTACTTGGCCGAGAGGTTTCCCGGGGCGAGGATCACTGGCGTCTCCAACTCGCGGACCCAGAAGCAGTACATCGACTCGGAGGCGCAGCGCAAGGGCCTCAGGAACCTGAGCATCATTACCCGCGACATGAACACATTCGACGCCGAGGCCGGGCGTTTCGACCGTGTGGTCTCGATAGAGATGTTCGAGCACATGAAGAACTACCAGGCCCTCATGGCGGACGTGGCGCGCTGGCTGAAGCCCGGGGGACTCCTCTTCGTTCACATCTTCACCCACAGGAGGTTCGCCTACCACTTCGTGGCCCGCGACCGGACCGACTGGATGGCCCGCTACTTTTTCACCGGCGGCCAGATGCCCTCCCACGAGCTCCTCATGCAGTTCCAAGAGCGCCTGTCACTCCTGGCCGACTGGACCTTGAGCGGGACCCACTACCAGCGGACGGCCGAGGAATGGCTCAGGAACATGGACCGGCACCGCGAGGAGATCATCCCCCTGTTCAGGGAGACCTACGGGGACAAGAACGCCCGGAAATGGTGGGCCTATTGGCGCGTCTTTTTCATGAGCTGCGCCGAGCTCTGGGGCTACAAGGGCGGCGAGGAGTGGATCGTTAGCCACTACCTCTTTGGCAGGGCCGCCAGCGGCGATCACTCCTCCGAGTCGTAGACAAGGACCTTGGTCCACCTGGAACTGTTCCTCTCCACGAAGGCGAGGTGAATCGGGTCGACCTGGTACGCGTCGTGGGCGGGGCCGTTCTTAAAGACGATCGTCAGTGAGACGTCGAAGCTGCGCTCGGTCACGCTCCGCTCCGCGACCTTTGCGGGAGTGGCGACGTAGATCTTCTCGACGGTGCCCACCGCGGACAGCTTCTTCACCTCCAGGAGGAAGTCGGCGCGCTGGGCGGGGGGAAGGTCGGCCTTGAGCCAGAAATAAACGGCATGGATCAGCATGGGAAGAGCGGCATCAAACCAGATTCATCGGGTCCACATCAAGCATCTCCTTGACGTCGTCGGGCCACGCAAACTCGTCCCTGAGCCTCGCAAGGTCCGCGATCACCTTCGTGACGCTGGGCACGAAGTACCACAGCTGCCAGCGGTACTCGTCCTTGATCTTCTCGATGGGCGCGGGCGCCGGGCCCCGCAGCTCGACTCGGCCGTCGAGGGCCTCCCGGACCTTTTTGGCCCACTGCTCGGTAAAAAACCTGAGCTTGTCCGGATTTTTTCCGCGGATCAGGTGCCGGATCAGGTGCCGCTCGGGCGGGTAGCCAAAGCGCTTCCGAACCTCCAGCTCGGCCTCGGCGAAGCCGTCAAAGTCGGCGTGGCGCGCAAACTGGATCGCCTCGGCCTGGGGCGTGAAGCTCTGTACCACCACCTCCCCCGCACGGTCCCCGCGGCCGGCGCGACCGGCGACCTGCACGAGAAGCTGGAAGGTCCTCTCGTTCGCGCGGAAGTCGGGGATGTGCATCGAGAGGTCCGCATCGACCAGGCCCACGAGCGTCACGTTCGGGAAGTCCAGCCCCTTTCCAATCATCTGGGTCCCCACCAGGATGTCGATCCGGCCCTTGCGAAAGTCCCCCAGGATCTCCCGGAAACGGTTCTTCCGCGTCATAGTGTCCGTGTCCATCCGCTCGATCCTTGCGGACGGCAGGAGGCGCCTGACGGCCTCCTCGACGCGCTGGGTACCAAGGCCCCGCCAGCGGATGTCGGGGGCCCCGCACTTGGGGCAGCGGACCGGCGCCGGGCGCTGCTCACCGCAGAGGTGGCAGCGAAGGGTCTCGTCGGTGCGGTGGTACGTCATCGTGACGCTGCAGTGCGGGCACTCCTCGACGCTGCCGCACTTGCGGCACTGCATCGAGGACGAGTAGCCCCGCCTGTTGATGAAGAGTATCGTCTGCTCCTTGCGCTCAAACCTGAGGCGCATCGCTTCGGCCATAGGCCGGGAGAGGGTCGTCGCGCCCTTGGTCTTCGCAACCTCGATCCTCATGTCGACCACCGTGAAGGAGGGAAGGCTCCTCGCGTCGACGCGCTTCGTGAGGCGCAGGAGGGAGTACTTGCCCGCCAGCGCGTTCGCGTGGCTCTCCAATGAAGGGGTTGCCGAGCCGAGGAGGCAGTGGGCGCCGCAGAGCCTTGCGCGCATGACGGCGACGTCGCGCCCGTGGTACCGGGGGCTCTCGTCCTGCTTGTACGCCGGCTCGTGCTCCTCGTCGACCACGATCAGGCTCAGGTCTCGGACGGGGGCGAACACCGCCGAACGTGCGCCGACGGCCACGCGTACCTCCCCGGAGGCCAGGGCCAGCCAGCCGTCGAGCCGCTCGCCTTCCCCCAGGTGGCTGTGCCACACGACGCACTTGTGGCCCGGCGCGATCGCCTCAAGGCGGGAGCGCAGTCGGGCGACCGTCTGCGGCGTCAGGGCCACCTCGGGCACGAGCATGATGACTCCCCCGCCCGATGCCAGGGCCGCCTGGATCGCGCGGAGGTAGACCTCCGTCTTCCCGGACCCGGTCACCCCGTGGAGGAGGGTGACCCCGAACCGACGCGTCGAAAGGACGCGCTCCATCGAGGCGACGGCGACCCCCTGCTCGGGGTTGAGCGAGTGGGGCTGCGAGGCGACGAGTTCCCCGTGGGCCAGGTCGTCGGAGTACGCGCTGCGCTCGACCCTTGCCACGGTCTCCCGGAGTATCCCGCGCTCGACCAGGGCCTTCGCCGAGGCGGCCGAGGTCTTCGTCCGGGAGAGCACCAGCTCCTTGGGATGGGGCCTCACCTGGTTTGCGAGGAAGGTGTAGAGGCGGTGCTGAGAGGGCGCCCTCCGGGCGAGAGCCGCCAGGTCCTCCTGCGACAGCCTTGCGGCCACGCTGATCAGGCGCCTCTCCTTTATCCTCATGCCCCGGCGCACCGCGGCGGGGATCATCGACTCAATGACCATGTCCAGGGGCGCGGCGTAGTAGCCCGCCATCCACCGCGCGAGTTCAAGGAGGTCCCGCGTGAGGGCCGGGAAGGGATAGACCACCTCCATGACCGTCTTCAGCCGTTCGACGGGAAAGTCCCTCGGGGGGCCGACGGTCCCAACCACCCCGAGGCACGTGGCGCGGCCGACCGGCACCCTGACCAGGGAGCCGATGGCCGCGGCGGAGCGCAGCTCCTCGGGCACCTTGTAGTGCAGGAGCTTGTCGAAACCGGCCAAGGGATGGACTCCGACGATCATGGGCGAGAGGGAGGCGGCGATTAGGCTCCGGCGCCTCGGGCCGCGCAATCCCCTTTGCGCGCGAAGGGATCGCATTGACACCCCGGCCCCCCAACCGCGACAGTCCCAGCCGTGAGTATCCCTTCGGCCCGGGAAAAATTCCGAAAGTTTCTAGCCCAAAAAGGCCTTCGGGTGACCAGCCAGAGGCTGGCTATTTTTGACGCAGCCTTTGCGCGCAAGGAGCATTTTACCGCGGAGCAGCTCCTGGACTACGCCCGCTCAATCGACGACTCCGTGTCCAGGGCCACGGTGTACCGGACCCTGCCCATCATGACCCGGAGCGCGCTGCTCCGGGAGATCGACATCGGCAGCGGCGAGAAGTTCTACATGCCCAACCTGGAGCAGAACACGCAGATCGCCCAGGTGGTCTGCCTGGACTGCGACCGCATCTTTGAGATCAGCGCCCCCTTCATGGAGTGGTACGGCAGCACGGTGTCCTCCAAGCTCGGGCTTTCGCCGGTTTCCCAGAGGCTCCAGGTAAGCGCCCACTGCAACACCCTTCGCGACACGGGGACGTGCCCGAGGCGGGACAAGAACTAATGCCGACCATGGCAGAAGGCACAGCCCGCGACACTGCATTCGAGGTGGGGTTTTTTGAATCCGTGCTCAGGCACGACCCCCAGTGCGTCGAGGTGATCGAGATCCTCGGCGGTCTCTACACGAAGCTCGGGAGAATCGCTGAGGGGCTGAAGATGGACCGCAAGCTCGTCCGCCTCCAGCCGGAGAACCCGACGGCCCACTACAACCTGGCCTGCAGCCTAGCCCTGAGCAAACGCAACTCTGACGCGCTCCGCTCGCTCCGCCAGGCCATAGGCCTGGGCTACAGGGACTTCGAGTGGATGTCGCACGACCCGGACCTCCAGGGGCTCAAGCGCAATCCTGAGTTCGCCGCGATGGTGGCCCAGCTCAAGCCGCAGAGCTGACCCGGGCCGTGTTCTGGCTTAAGAAGGTCATTTCGTTCTGGATGATGCCGCTGCCGCTGTGCACGGCGCTGATCGTCGCAGGCCTCGCGCTCATGCTTTCGCACCGCCGGCTGCGCCTAGGGCAGCGCATGGCGATCTGCGGCGTGGCCCTCCTCATCCTGTTCTCTAACAGGCGCGTCAGTACGCTTCTTTTGGGTGCACTCGAGGCGGAGTATCCCCCGGTGCCTGAGTTCTCCCTGGGTTCGCGCGCCCCGGAGCTCATTGAGGGATGCGAGGTGGTTGTGGTCCTCGGGAGCGGAAACAACGACGCCCCGGGGTTGCCGGCGACAAGCCGCCTTTCCTCATCGGGCCTGGCCCGCCTCGTCGAGGCCGTCCGCATCCTCTCAGCGCTCCCCAAGGCGAGGCTCATTGTCAGCGGACCAGGGCTTCCCTCCCACGCCTCAGTGCTTGCCCGGGCAGCAGAGTCTCTGGGCGTGGACGAGCGCCGGATCAGCCTGCTCGAGACCGCAAATGACACCGATGAGGAGTCCCGTGCTATCGCGTCCATGGCCGGGGGCGCTCGAATAGCACTCGTGACCTCCGCCTGGCACATGCCTCGGGCCGCGGCCCTTTTCAGGAAGACCGGCGCCGCCTTTGTCCCCTGCCCATCGGACTTCATGTCGGCGGCGCCCGCCGGAACCCCGGGCGGCTTTGGGAGGTTCGGCTTCGATGTCGAGTCCCTATCCCGGAGCACGTCGGCGGTCCACGAGTGGATAGGGCTATTGTGGACACGGATGCGCCTGGGGGCCTAGCAGCAGCAGACTCCTCGCGACATTTTGCGTCGCCACGGCCGTAACACGACCGTAACAAATGAGGCCATGAATTTCCTCATGAAACTCAGCGGAAAGAGCGATCTGTTCTTCGACCTTCTTGAGGACGGGGCCCAGGAGGCAAAGACCAGCGTGGACCTGTTCGAGAAGTTCCTGAAACAGATGGATGAAGGGAAGCAACCCGCTGGTCTCGATGATTTTATACAAGCTCGGAGGAGGGAGAAGCGGATCCGGTACCTGATGACGGAGGCTCTCAGCCGGTCGTTCATCACGCCGCTCGACCGCGAGGACATCGAAGCCCTCTCCGTCGCCCTCTATCGGATTCCCAAGCAGATCGAGAAGATCGTCGAGCGCCTCGCAATCTACCCGGGCCGCGTGCCCCACGAGATGTTCACCCGGCAGGCCCAGTTGATGAGCCAGGCGGCCGAGGCGCTCGCCTTCATGGTGAAACAGCTCCGAAAGGGAGTCGCCCTCGACTCGATCCGGGAGGCTAACGACCGCCTTCAGTTCGCGGAGGGCGAGGCCGACAAGGTGATGCTCGAGCAGCTTCGGGGCCTCTACAGCGGTCCCTGCGACGCCAAGGAGCTCGTCATCCTGCAGAAGCTATTCGAGATGGTCGAGCAGGCCGTCGACCGCTGCCGCAATGCCGGCAACATCGTCGTCCAAGTGGCCCTGAAGCATTCGTAACCGGAAGCGCCCCATGACGCTTCTTGTATTGGTCCTCATCGCGGCCCTGGTGTTTGAGTACATCAACGGCTTCCACGACACCGCCAACGCGATTGCCACCGTTGTCTCGACCAAGGTGCTGACCCCGCGCCTTGCCGTCGGGTGGGCCTCGATCTGGAACCTGGCAGGGGCGCTTTCCGGCACGGCCGTGGCCTCGACGATCGCGAAGGGCCTGGTCGACGGGGCCGCGGTCACGACGACCATCCTCTTGTGCACGCTGCTCGCCGCCATCGCCTGGGGCCTGTTCACGTGGCTTCTCGGCCTGCCGTCGAGCTCGTCGCATGCGCTTGTCGGGGGGCTGTGCGGCGCCACGATCGCCGGATCCGGGGGTAACTGGGACGTCCTGAAGTGGACCACGGGCCTCTGGCCCAAGGTGGTGCTTCCCATGATAACGTCGCCGTTCATAGGCTTTTTCGGCGGGATGCTCCTTATGAGCTTGATCATGGTCTGCTTCAGCCGTGCCAGGCCCAGGTTTGTCTCCGCATTTTTTGGGAAGGCCCAGCTGGTCAGCGCAGGGTTCATGGGCTTTAGCCATGGCTCAAACGACGCTCAGAAGACCATGGGGATCGTGACGCTCACGCTCATAACTGCCACCCGCCAGGGCCTGTTCGCAAACCTGCCGGCCTGGGCATCGTTCCTGAGAATCCCGCAGACCAGCGGCGTCCCAAAGTGGATCGTGGTCGTCTGCGCCGTGACCATGGCGGCGGGCACCGCCGGCGGAGGCATGAGGATTATACGGACCATGGGCCAGAGGCTCGTCAAGCTTCAGCCGGTTCAGGGGTTCGCAGCCGAGACCACGGCCGCCTGCGTGATCTACGGTGCGTCGACGCTCGGCTTCCCTGTTTCAACGACGCATGTCATCTCGACTTCGATCATGGGCGTCGGGGCCACGAAGCGCCTAAGCGCCGTCAAGTGGGGCGTCGTGGAGCGGATCGTGATGGCGTGGCTCCTCACCCTGCCGGTGACGGGCCTCCTTGGCGCGGGCTTCGTGTGGCTTTTGCGCGTGCTCTAGGGACCACTAAGACTCCTGGCGCCGCGCGGGGGCCGCGGGAAGGCTTAGGACAAACTTTGCCCCGGAACCGGGCTCGCTCTCGATTCGAACCTCTCCGCCGTGGGCCTGGATGACATGCTTTACGATGGCCAGGCCGAGCCCCGTACCGCCCTGCTCCCTGGACCTTGCCTTGTCAACGCGGTAGAAGCGCTCGAAGATGCGGGCCTGGGAGTCCTTGGGGATGCCAGGGCCGTCGTCCACCACGCTCAGCTCGATGCGGCCGTCGGCCAGCAGGCTTCCCTCCACCACGGTGGTGCCGCTCACGCGACCGTACTTGATGGCGTTGTCCACAAGATTTGAGATCACCTGGCGCATCCGGTCGCTGTCGGCGAGCGCAAGGAGCGATCCGGGAACCCGGTTGACGAGGGTCACGTCGCGCGCCAGGGCGCGGGGCTGTAGGTCGTCGATCGCATCCTGGACCGTGGACTTGAGCGCGAGGGGCTGGCGGTCGAGCCGCAGGCCGCCCGAGTCGAGGGTCGAGAGCAAAAGGAGGTCGTCGATCAGGAGCGCGAGGCGATTGGCGTGCTTGTCGATGATCTGGAGGAAGCGCCCGAGCGCAGCGGGATCGTCCTTTGCCCCGTCCAGGAGCGTCTCCGCCGCGCTTTTGATCAGGGAGAGCGGGGTGCGGAGCTCGTGGCTGACGTTGGCCACGAATTCGTGCCGGACGCCCTCGAGATGCCGGAGCCGGGTCAGGTCGTGGAAGACGATGATGGCCCCGTCGTTTGAGCCGGCGGCATCGCGCAGCGCAAGTGCGTTGACCTGGAGGAACCTGGGAGAGTCCATCGAGTCGATCCTCAGCTCATGGCCCAGCACCTCGAGCTCCCGGTCAAGGCGCGCCACGACGGCGGCCACCTCATGGTTGCGCGTCGCCTCTAGGATCGTCCTGCCGGCTGCCTGCCCGTCGAACCCGAAAAGCGACCGCGCCGCGCGGTTCGCGAGCCGGATCGTGCCTCCCCCGTCGACGACGATCAACCCCTCCACCATGCGGTCAAAGAGGGCCGCCGTGCGCTGGGACTGTTCCTTGAGCTCCAGATCCCTGCGGGACCGCTGCTCAGCGACGTCGCGCCGATTCTTCTCGGCGTTGGACTTCCTGAGCAGGCGCTCCCGGCTCCACGCGGCCGCCAGCGCGACCACCGTGGCAATCAGCAGTATTAGGGCGGTTTCCATCCGCAGCTTTAGGCATCGGCGGCGAAGCGGTAACCCACGCCGCGCACCGTCTCAAGGTGCTGAGCTGCCGTCCCGAGCTTCTCGCGCAGCCTTCGCATGTGCGTGTCGACTGTCCGGCTATCTATCGGGTTCTCATATCCCCACACGTCCTGGAGCAGCCGGTCACGCGACTGGACCCGGCCCCGCCTCCTGGCGAGGATCTCGAGAAGTTTGAACTCGGTGGCCGTCAGGGTGATGCCCTTGGTGCCCACCTGAACCACGTGGCGCGGCACGTCGATCTGGATGTCGCCGATCCGTAGCTGGCTGCCCTGGTCGTCGCCCGTGCGTGCGCGGGAGAGCTGCTTGCGGATGCGGATCACAAGTTCGCGCGGGCTGAACGGCTTCGTGACGTAGTCGTCCGCGCCCAGCTCCAGGCCGAGCACCCGGTCCATCTCCGCGGCGCGCGCGGTCAGCATGATGATCGGGATCGAGGCCGTGGAGGCGTCCCGGCGGAGGATCTTGCACACTTCAAGCCCGTCGACCTCCGGAAGCATGAGGTCGAGGACAATCAGGTCGGGCCGTTCGTCCCGGGCAATCGCGATCGCCCGGGTTCCGTCCTTGGCAAAGATGGGCGTGTAGCCGGCCTCCCGCAGCTTGAAGCCAAGGACCTCAAGCGCATCGGGCTCGTCGTCAACTACCAGGATCTTTGTCTTCATGGAATTTCTGGCCGGAGTGCCTGATGTCTACGGCCTCGTAGAGATACACGACGTCCTCAGCTATGTTCGTAGCGTGGTCCGCGATGCGCTCAAGGCACTTGGAGACAACCATGAGATTGAGGCAGCGGGAGATGTTCGCGGGGCGCTCAACCATGAAGCTCGAGAGCTCGCGGTGAAGCTGGCGGTTGAGGTTGTCCACCTCGGTGTCCCTGCGCACGACCGCGCGCGCCTTGTCGGGCTCCCGGTTGATGAATGCGGAGATGGCCTCCCTCATCATCTCCAGCGCCATCGTCGCCATGCGGGGAAGGTCCACGTAGGCCTTCAGCTGGGGCTCGGTATTGAGCTCGACGGCCCTCCGCGCGATCGTGACCGCCGAGTCCCCCACCCTCTCGAGGTTCTGGGAGATCTTCATCGCCACCGTCGTCAGCCGCAGGTCCGTTGCCACCGGCGCCTTTGCGAGGAGGTGTATGGCGATGTCGTCGATCTCCACCTCGAATTGGTCGATGATGTTGTCGTCGTCCATGACGGCCTGCGCCAGGAGGTCATCGCGCTCGACCATGGCCCGCATGGCGCGTGTCAGCGCCGACTCGGCATGGCTTGCCATGGCGAGCAGGCTCTCCTTGAGCTGGTTCATCTCTTCGGCGTAGTGGGTCATCTAGGGATGGGGTTGGGCTTCAGCCGAAACGTCCCGAAACATAGGCCTCGGTCTGCGGGTTACTGGGGTTTGTGAACATGTTTCGCGTATTGCCGTACTCGATGAGGCGCCCCATGTAGAAAAACGCGGTGCGGTCCGAGCACCGCGCCGCCTGCTGCATGTTGTGGGTCACGATCACCACCGTGTAGTCCTGGCGAAGCGTCTGGATAAGCTCCTCGATCTTCGCCGTGGCCAGGGGATCGAGCGCCGAGCAGGGCTCGTCCATCAGGAGCGTCTGCGGCTGCACCGCGAGAGACCGGGCAATGCACAGTCGCTGCTGCTGCCCACCCGAGAGGCTCGTCCCCGGCCGGTTCAGGTGGTCCTTCACCTCGTCCCAGAGGGCCGCCATGTGAAGCGACTTTTCGAGCCGTTCCTGAAGCACGGCCTTGTCCCTGACGCCGTTTAGCCTGAGCCCCACGAGCACGTTCTCCGCGATCGTCATCGTCGGGAAGGGATTCGACTTCTGGAACACCATCCCGACCCGGCGCCGGATCGCCACCGCCTCGACCCCCGGACCGTAAAGGTCCTGCCCAAAGTGCCGGAGCGACCCCTCGAGCCGGGTGCCCGGGGTAAGTTCATGCATCCGGTTGAGGGCCCTCAGGAAGGTGGACTTGCCGCAACCGCTGGGACCTATGATCGCAGTCACCTTGCGCGCCGGGATCTTTATGGTCACGTCCATGAGCGCCTGGCGCGCCCCGTACCAGAGGCTGAAATTGCGGATGTCGAAGGCCACCTCCTCCGAGTCCACGGGAAGGCCCGCGGTGGCCGCGGACTGGGGCGTCAGCGATACCCTGGCCGGCTCGGAGGCCTGTCGTGCCGCGGGAGCTTCAGGAAGGGTGGACATGACGTTCAATTTTTGTGGATTCGGTCTCGGGACAGTACCCGGACAATAATGTTTAGGGCGAGAATCAAAGCCATGAGGACGAGCGCCCCGGCCCACGCCTGCCGGTGCCAGTCGTCATAGGGCGATATCGCATAGGCGAAGATCTGCAGCGGGAGCGCCGCGATCGGCTCCTTCAGGTTGTGATTCCAAAAGTTGTTGCCGAGGGCTGTGAAGAGCAAAGGGGCCGTCTCGCCCGCAATCCTTGCCAGGGCGACGATGACTCCCGTAGCAATGCCCTTGAGGGCCGTGCGCACGACTATGACCATGATCATCTTCCATCGGGCCACACCCAGGGCAAGGGCCGCCTCCCGGTAACTCTGGGGAACGAGGATAAGGACCTCCTCGGTGGTGCGCATGACCAGGGGCACCATCATGAATCCGAGCGCCACCCCGCCGGCATAGGCCGAGAACGTCTTGAACGGGACCACGAGCATGAGGTAGACGACCATGCCCCAGACGATGGAGGGAACGCCGTTCAGCACGTCGGCCGCGAACCTGAGCCAGTCGTTTGCGCGGTCCGACCCGTACTCCGCAAGATAGATCCCGCCCAGCACCCCGAGCGGAACCCCGACGATCGAGGCCATCGCCAGGAGCGTGACTGTGCCGACGATCGCATTGGCCATTCCGCCCCCGGTCTCGCCGGTCGGCTTCGGAAGCTGGGTGAAGAAATTCCAATCGATCGAGCTCGATCCGTGAACGACCAGGAAGTAGATGACCAGGAACAGCGGGGCAATGACCGCCAGGGCGCACACGACAAGGACCGCCGTCACCGCGGTGCTCTTCATCTTGCGCCAGCGCGCAAACGCCTCGGTCGGGAGGTAGGGTGAGTCGGCCATCCGCGTCAGTTCACCTTGATCGGCCCGGAGCCGGTCATGCTCTTTAGCATGAGCTGGGCCGCGGCATTGACCAGGATGGCAACCCCCATGAGCACCAGGCCCAGCTCAAAGAGCGAGTTAAGGTAGAGGTCGCTCGTGGCCTCGGTGAACTCGTTGGCGATCACGCTCGCTAGGGTGTAACCTGGGGCGAAAAGCGACGCGCTGATCTGCGGCCGGTTGCCAATGACCATGGTCACCGCCATGGTCTCCCCCAGGGCGCGCCCAAGGCCGAGGACCGCGGCTCCGAACAGGCCCCTGCGCGCGTAGCTAAGGACCGCGATCTTAAGGACCTCCCAGCGGGTCGCCCCCAGGGCATAGGCCGCCTCGCGCTGGAGATTGGGCACCGAGCGCAGGATCTCTCGGGAAATCGAGGTGATGATCGGCAGGATCATGATCGCCACCACGATGCCGGCGGCCAGCATGCTCACCCCATAGATTGGCCCCTGGAAGAGCGGCAGGTACCCAAAGTAGTGCCTGAGCCAGACAAAGAGGTGGTCCCGGAGCCAGGGGATCAGGACGAAGATTCCCCAGAGGCCGAAGATCACGCTTGGCACGGCGGCGAGCATCTCGATGGCCATGACGATCGGCTGCCTGAGCTTGAGCGGCGCCAGTTCGGTAAGGAAGATCGCGGTGGCGACGCCCAGGGGAACGGCGATCAAAAGGGCAAGGAGCGACGAGACGAGGGTCCCGAAGATGAAGGGCAACGCCCCGTACTTGTCCTGGACGGGATCCCACTCGGAGCTCCACAGGAACCCGAAGCCGAACTGGGAAAGCGCCATCCTCGAGCCCGCATAGAGCTGCCACCCGACCATCACGATCAGGACGACGATCATGAAGGCTGCCCCCGCGGCGACCCATTTGAACGCGAAGTCGGGGAAGCGCGACCCGGGTTCGGGCAATGGGCTAGTGCTGGATGGCGTTTTGCTCATCTGGGAAGGGCCGGGCGGGGGCTGCCCCGCGCCCGCGCGTCTACCCGCAGGTCAATATTTGATGCTCTGCACCCGATCAAGAGCGCGCTTTAGAACGGCGTCGGGAAGGGGGGCGTAGTCGAGGCCGGCCGCGAATTTCTCGCCGTCGGCATAGGCCCATTTCAGGAATTGGACGAGCTTTTCGCCCTTAACGTGGTCCTTCTGCTCGGCATAAACCAGGAGCCAGGTGGCGCCACAGATGGGGTACGCCGACTCTCCTGAGGAATTGACCATAGAGAATCGGAAGTCCTCGGGGATGGTCGCCGCCGCAAGGGCCGCGGTCACCGACTCAAGCGTCGGGGCCGTATAGGTTCCGGCCTGGTTCTTGATCGTCGCAAAGGGCAGCTTGTTCTGGTGGGCATAGGCGAGCTCGACGTACCCGATCGCGCCGGGCGTCTGCTTGACCTGGCCCGCGACGCCCGCGTTCCCTTTGCCGCCGAGGCCAACCGGCCAGCTGACCGACGTGCCCTTGCCGACCTTCTGCTTCCAATCCGGGCTCACGCTGCTCAGGTAATCCGTGAAGATGAAGCTCGTGCCGCTACCGTCCGAACGGTGGACGACCACGATGTCGGCCGCCGGGAGCTTAAGGTCCGGGTTCTGGCCGGCGATCGCCGGATCGTTCCACTTGGTTACCGTGCCCAGGAAGATCGCCGCAAGCGTCGGGCCGTCCAGCTTGACCTGCGGGTCGCCGTCCAGGTTGTAGCTGACGGCGACCGCACCCGCCACCGTGGGGATGTGCCAGAGCGTGCGGGGGGCCTTCGCAAGGTTCTCGTCCGACATGGGACCGTCCGATGCTCCGAAGTCGACCGTCTCCGCGAGGATCTGCTTCTGGCCGCCGCCCGAGCCGATACCCTGGTAATTGAACCGCACCGACGGGTCGATCTTCTGGTATTCGTCAAACCACTTCGTGTAGATCTGCTGCGGGAAGGTTGCCCCCGCCCCATTGATGAGCATTTGGGCCGAGGCGGCGGTTGCGCTGAGGGCCGCAAGGGCGGCAAGGAGGGCAAAACGGGTGTGTTTCAAGGGCAGCATTGTGGGATTCCGGTCGGTTTAGTTTTTGGGGGCTTGGACCCCATCCATGGTAGAACCATCATGTTACGAACACGTGACGGCGCCGTGACACTCCGGTTAAACGCTCCCCTAGCGAGGCGGGCTTGCCAAAAGATCGCGCTTGCACGCGCGATCTCCCGATAAGAGACCTTCCCGATGGACAGCGTGACGGAACTCACCGAGGAAGTCGCGGCCATGGGCCAGCACATGTTCCGGGTGCGCCTGCCGTTCGTGGCCGAACTCCGCTCGTACACGTGGGGGAAATTCCGGGCGGACTTGATCGCGGGAGCCACGGTGACGCTCGTGTCCATACCCCAGGCCATCGGTTTTTCGCTCATCCTGAACCTCCCGCCGACGCCCGTCATCGCCTCCGTGGTCATCGGCGGGTTTGTGGGCTCCCTCTTCTTCTCGTCCCGGCACCACGTCTTTGGGCCCACCAGCTCGATCAGCCTGATCGTCGCCGCGACAATCGCCGCCAATTCGGCCACCGGGCTAAATCCCCTGCAGCTGGCCACCTACCTGGCCTTCCTGATCGGCATGATCCAGCTGCTCTCGGGACTTCTAAACTTCGGCGAGATCACGAAGTTCATCTCCCGGTCCGTGGTCGTCGCCTATAGCACGGGGATTGGCATCCTGCTGATTGCAAGCCAGCTGCACAATGTCCTCGGCTATGGCGTTGAAACCGGGCAAAATTTCTCAACCAACGTGCTCCAGGCCCTTTTTGACCTGGGCACGGCCCAGGTGCACCCGTGGGCCATCGGGATCGCCGCCCTCACCTTCCTGATATTCTGGAGTGTCCTCAAGATCCGGCCCCGGTGGCCGGAGGCCCTGATCGGCCTGGCCCTCCTCGGGATCGGGGCAAAGATCTTCACGCTCCACAGCCACGCGGTGCCGTTCATGATGGTTAGGGACGAGGGGGCCCTGACCGCCGTCCTCCCGTCCTTCGCAGGGTTCCCGTTCGGGCCCAGGCGGCTCCACCTCCTGCCGGAGCTCGCCGGAACCGCCATAGCCATCTCGATCCTCGGCATGCTCGAGGCCGCCTCGATCACCAAGGGACTCGCGGCCAAGAGCGGCCAAAAGATAGAGCCCAACCAGGAGCTGATCGGCATGGGCGCCGCCAACATTGCCTGCGCCTTCTTCGGCGCCGTGCCGGGCTCCTCGTCCTTCGCCCGCTCGGCTGTCAATTACCAGAGCGGCGCCCGGACCCAGATCTCGTCCATGCTAAGCAGCGCGGTCGTCCTGCTGGTGCTGATGTTCGTCACCTCGGTCTTCAACTTCATCCCGGTTGCGGCCCTGGCCGCCCACCTTATCCGGGTCGGGTTCAAGATGATCAACTGGCACCAGATCAGGATCGCCTGCCGGTCGACGCCCTCGGACCTGGTGGTGTTCGTGGTCACGCTCGGCTCCTGCCTTTTGCTGAAGCTCGACACCGCGATCTATGTCGGCATCGGCGTCTCACTTGCGCTGTTCCTGAGGAAGACCAGCACCCCGATCCTCGTCGAATATGCGATCAACGAGTCGGGAACCCTGGCCGAGCTGCGCGACCCCAGCCAGCGGCCCCACCCGCAGATTTCCATCATCCACGTCGAGGGCGAGCTCTTCTTCGGCGCAGCGGACCTCTTCCAGGAGCAGGTCCGGAGCCTCGCGGAGAACGAGAATATCAGGGTCTTCATCCTGAGGATGAAGAACGCGCGGCACATGGACGCCTCCACGGTTATGGCCATGGAGAGCCTCGACGACTACCTGAAGGGGTCGGGTCGGTTCCTCCTGATCAGCGGGAGCAGTCCGGAGGTGACGCACGTCCTTGAAAACAGCGGCATCCTGCAGCAGATCGGCAAGGAAAACATATTCCCGGCGGAGGCAAACGCGACGATGGCGACCCGGAACGCCCTCAAGCGGGCCAAGGAACTGCTCCCTGGCGGCGCCGTGGACCTCCGCGTTTTTTACGAGACAAAGAAGGCCTAATATGGGGAGATTCCCGTCAAGCTGCTTTTAGGGTGGTTTGAACATTGGGAAGTACATTGGGAAAGGTCTGAAGCGGCTCCCTCACGAACGGCGTCGGTCGTGCGACCGGGCCTTATCCTAATATCCGCGCATGCCGGAGGCAGCGCACCATGATCAATGCAAGTGGGCGCGAAGGAGTGACGGGCCGCCCCATCTGATCTAGCTGCGTGCGCACAAGGAGAAAAAGTGGTGCCCGCCCATTGCGTCGATAGCAGTGGGTTGAGCAAAGCCATCCTTGGGGCGGCAGTGGACAGGGACCGAGCGGTTTGAATTAACGCGTGCGTGGGTATGCGAATCGCGGCTTTGCCGTGACCGTTCTGATCTTCGTGGGTTGGTTACCGACAGTACATAGGTGCGTCGTGCCCGCATGGACTAGTATCGAACGTAGGCTCAGCGAAGCTGAGCTTGTCCTTAGATGGGACATGCATGGGCTGGCAGCCCGGTCCCTGAACACTGCCGCCCAAAGGCGGCTATCTCAAAGAACGAAAATATTATGTTGGGAGCGGCACTTGAGAGAGTAACGCCCAGACAAAACCTGCGAGCTCACGGGCCAATGCGACGAGCACCTTTTGCTTCATCACGCCACGTCTGATCAGGTGCCATCCACGCTTGTGCAAGCGCGACTGGACCTTCCAGGAGAGAGCCTTGTAGGGCTCGGGCTGGCCAACTTGGCGCAGCGCCAATTGCGCTGAAACCTTTGGTGAGTGAAAGGCATGGTGAACGGCCTCGATCAGGATCCAGCGTGCATGGGCATTGCCTGCCTTGGTAATGGAACCGAGCCGGCGGGTCTGTCCGGTGGTGTTCTCCCGCGGAACCAGCCCCAGGAATCCCATGAGCCGGCGCGGATGATCAAATCGCTTCACGTCGCCAATCTCGGCGATGAAACCGTGGCTGCGGTGAGTTTGAACCCACGCAAGCACGTCAGGGCCTGGACGGCGGGGAAAAACCGCCATCGGGGAGCCTCCACTTCGATGAGCTCATCGAGGCGAGTAATCCGCTCGATCGCCTGGGTAATGCCCAGCAGGCACTCTTCAAGAACGCTCTTATGGATGGGCATCGGCAGCCTGAGCTCGCGCAGATAGCGCATGTGCGCGTCGCTCCAGTTGGCTTTGACTGAGCAGCGATAGCCGTTGCGCAAGAGGAAACCCTTGAGCCGGTTCTTGGCGCGGGTCAGGTCGGCAACTGCGTCGGCCCGAGCGCGCGTGAGGTCGCGAATGGCCTCGTCTGTCTCGTCCGGAACATGGATTGCGGTCAGCTCCCCTGCTCGGTGCAGGCGAGCCAGCTGAACGGCGTCCCGTTTATCAGTCTTCTGACGAGGACCCGGACTCTGGGGTGTCTTGGATGGGGCCACGACAATGCAGTCGATCCCGTGCTTCTTCATCCAGCGGTACAATACAAAGCCCGTTGGCCCAGCCTCATAGGCAACATGTAACTCAATCGACTCGCCGCCGATCTTGTCCACCAAGCGTCTAAACGCATCTACGCTGTTGGTGATCGTACCGTAGCTGCGAACCTCGCCGCCACGGCCGGCTTCGGCGATGGCGACGGCAATCGTATCCTTGTGGACATCGAGGCCCACGTAATGCTTATGCTTCTTCATGTGCTTGTCTCCGTTTTTGGTTGTTAGTCTCGACACTGCGACCATGCGGATAGGCTCCCTCGCCGGGAGCAACCCGCGCCTTGGGGACAAGCACACCTTTTTGCCGATGCCAACAGAGTCCAGTCGGCGCGAGGCCAGCGTCGGCTAGTCCGACGCGAAGAAAGGCCGAGCGCATATGTGCGCCGTCAACCGAACCACGACCCTTAGTAGCTGCGTTTAGCACGCAGCTATAATGACTAGTAAACAACGGGCGTGGCAGAGCACACCCAAGGCCTTCGTCGGGCGGCCCGCCGCTCCAAAGTTATGTTGTTGCGAAGCCGAGCCGCTGTGGCGTGGCTCGACCGGTAGCTATGCGCCACAGGTCGATCGCGAGCTGCCGGACTATGGCGACAATGATCTTTTTCTTGCGTGCGACGCTGCAGGGCGCAGCGAGGAGAGCCTCGCGCCACTTGGCGACGGCGTGATATCCGGGCTGATGGCGTAAGAGCCGCCAGGCGGCCTCGACCAGGAGGTGCCGGATCCTGTGGGATTGCCGTGGCGGTTGATGCTGCCCTGCAAGCGGGAGCGACCCGAGGAGTGCTCGCTGGGGCAAAGCCCTGTGTAGCTTGCGACCTGGCGGCGGTTATGGAAACGACTCCAATCGCCCACCTCGCGTCGCAACAGCTCCCATGTCAAGGAACCCAGGTAGCAGGGCAGCTCTGCTGGAGCGGCGTCCTGCAACTGTGAGGTGAGCGTGGCCTGCTCGGCCTCGATCTGCAGGACGATGCGCTGCCAGCCGGCGAGCTGCGTGCGCAGGTCGTCGGGCAGGTCCAGCCTGGAGAACGTCCGCTCGCGCCACCACCGCGCTTCCAGCGAATGCCCCCGCAACCGGGCCATACCCTGACCGCGCAAGGTGAGCCGAGTGCGCTCGCGCATCAGGCTCTGGCGTTGGCGGCCGATGCTCCGGGCCGCCTCCTGCGCCTCGGAGGGGATCCATACCACGGCCAGTGCGCTTCGATTGCCGGCTAGATACCGGTCCAGGCACGAGCAGAGGGCGCCGGCATCGCGGCCGTCCGTCTTGACCCGCTCGCCGTAGGTGCTCCCGTCGCGAGGGCGCACGATTACATTATGCACCCCCATCGCCACCAGTCGGCGGTGGAGCACAAACCCGAAAGGGCCGGCCTCATAGCAGCTGTAAACGCTGTCGGCCTGCGCCAACTGACGGTGTGCAAAACCGATGAACCCCTCCTCGCTGAACCGCTGCGGCGGCTGAGAAGCATGCTCATCCACCTGCCGCACCACCACAATGAGACTGGCGTGAACGTCCAGCCCGAGTTTTATTACCCTAGCGCGAGCGCCAAGGCCTGCCTGTGTTACTTGATTGATCGTCATAGCCCGGACAGCTTGGCGCCTCGCGCCCCGCTTGTCCGCCCCATGTCATCTAGTAGGTGCCGAGCTTGACCCTCAGGACAACGGGCGCCGAGCCGAAGTTCAGGCCCCAGTCCGTCTGGTCCCCGTTCCAGATGCGTACGGCGTGGAAGACGCCATTGTAGTAGCCTCCCTCCTCAACCCGCTGGTACTCGCGCTGGGCCCGGGTGGCGGCGTCGGGGACGCGGAAGTCGACCCTGCAGGCGTGGCCCGTGACCAGGAACTCGTCATCCCCGAGCATGGCCACGACGACTCGGCCGTCCGCGTCCGGGTTGCCCTTGGGTTCCCTGCCAAAGCCAAAGGCGGGCGAGCCGAACGTGACGACCGCCTTCCAGCGCCCAAAGTCGAGGGTCTTCACGTGCTCGGGCGGCTCCTCGGCTGCGGCCTGCAGTCGGCCCTGGTAGTTGAGCCGGGCGACCTCGCGCATGATCGGGCCCACCATGCGGTAGTTCACGGCGACCGGGGAAGGGGGGTCCTCGTCGGGCCTGGCGCCCGGGTTGGGGGCATACCCGTCGGTGGGCCGGTCGATCCCGAACGGGGCCCATCCCACGGCGCCCTTCCCGAGGGCCGCGAAGAACATGCGCGCAAAGGGCGGCGATCCGCCATTTTCCGGCACCAGAAGCGGGTTGTCGGGCCTGGAATAGAGGTCAAGGACCTTGCGGTACTTGGCGCCGTCGGCGAGGTAGATGTCGGGTGCGAGGGCATCCAGGGCTGGCGCCGCCGCCTTCCAGATCGCAAGGACGTTGTCCGTAGGCCCGCCGCTCTCGTAGGTGCCCGCCGGCCCTGGGGCGATGGGGTCCCTAAGCGCCGCGTTCGTGTACATTGGCAGTTCGTACTCGGCCTTCCCCGCGGCGGCCACCTGCCCCACGAAAGTGGCCACGGACCACGCGTGGAAGAACTCGTCGGCATCGGCCCCAAAGACGCTTGTCCAGTTTCCTCCCGCCCTGGCCTTCAGGCCCAGGCTCTCCAGAAGGGCGCCCGGCACGGGCTTCTCAAAGAGCGCCTGCGCCTCCATCGAATAGTCGCGTATGCTGTTCCATGCCCCCGACTCGTTCTCGACCTGGACCAGGATCACCGTGTGGGCGCCATCCGACACCTTCAGGTGGCGCATGAGCTCCGCAAAGGCCCTGCTGTCGGCCTCGAGCGCCGCCTTGGAATGCGGCGAGGGGGAGTCCACGGGAAGCCCGTTCTTTCCGATGATCCTCGGGCAGAGCGCCGGGTTGGCCTTCATCCAAAGCGGGACGTAGTGGGAGCTCCCGTTCTTCCACGTGCCAAACCAGAGCAGGACGAGGCGGGCCCGGTGCTCGCGCGCCTGCCGGACCATCGTGTCGACGATCGTGGTGTCGTAATGCCCCGGATCCGGCTCAAACTGCTCCCAGTAGACAGGCGCCTCGAGCGTGTTCGCCCCAAGCTTGTCAAACGCGGCCCACACGGCGGGCAACGAGACCGGCCACGCGCTCGAGTTGTTGCACTGGCCGCCGAGCATGAGGAATGGCGCTCCGTCGACGAAGAACGCGTGCCGGCCGAGGTGCTCCTCAAAATGGGGAAGCGGGTTCACGGGCACGTCGGCGGCGGGGGCGGTGCCGGCGAGCGAAACCAGGCAGAGGGCGGCGGACAGGGCGAGCGCGTGAAGTCGGTGGATACGCATGGCGGACGGGGGTTGCCGCCGATCCTGCCGGCACAATCCACCGATTCCAAGCCGCAAGCCGGGCCGTTCCCGAAAGGCCCTAGGGCCGGTCCTTCGGGACTTCGCCGATCACGACCCGCGACCGCGCCAGGGCGTCGTCAAAGTGGGCGCAGATATTCGGGCGACCTATCTTCTCGATGAACCCGGCCTTCGCGAGCATCTGCAGCGGCTGCCTGTGGGTGCCACTCAGGATCAGGGTGCCGCCGGCCCGCTGGATGCGCTCGACGATGCTCTCTAGGGCGTTGAGCGCCGTCGCGTCCATGGCCGTCACCAGCTGGAGCCTCAGGATCAGGACGCGGGGCAGCGTGTCCACCCGTTCCAGGGCGTCCTCCATCTTCTCGGCTGCCCCGAAGAAGAACGGCCCAAAAATCCGGTAGACGAGGACGCCCTTGGGGATGTCCTTGCCGTGGGCAAGCTGCTCGGTCGTCTCCAGCTCGTCATGCGTCGTGACCAGCGAAACCTCGGTGGTCTCGGCGATCCTCTTGATGAACAGGAACGCGGCCATGACCATCCCCACCTCGACCGCGATCACCAGGTCGAAGATGACCGTGAGCATCATGGTCGTCACGAGCACCACCGCGTCGCTCATCGGCATCTGGCGCAGGCGCGCGATCTCGTGCCATTCGCCCATCCTGATAGCGACCATGACCAGGACCGCGGCAATCGCCGCCATCGGCACAAACTGCGCGTAGCGGGAGAACGCCAGCACGATCACCAGGAGCGTCACCGAGTGCGCGATCCCCGACACGGCGGTCGTGCCGCCGCTGCGCACGTTGGCGGAGGTGCGCGCAATGGCGCCGGTCGCAGGGAGGCCGCAGAAGAACGGGCAGACGATGTTCGCAAGGCCCTGGGCGATCAGCTCGGTGTTGGCGTCGTGCCGGTCGTTGATCAGCCCGTCGGCCACGACGGCCGACAGCAGGGACTCTATGGCGCCGAGGAGCGCAATCGTGAAGGCGGGCGCGATCAGGCCCCTGATGCGCTCAAGCGAAACGACGGGCCAGGTGAGCGGGGGGAACCCGGAGGGCACGGCCCCGGGGCCGAATCGGGAGCCGACCGTGGCGACACCAAAGGCGTGGGGCCAGCCGAGGAGCGTCACGGCGACGCTGGCCACCACCATCGCGAGGATGATGCCCGGAAGCCTCTTCCAGCCGAACCGGGGCCACCAGTAGATCAGGAGCGCGCTCCCAAGGCCCGTCAGGGCGGCCAGGGGGTTGATGTCGCGCAGGTGCTCCCAGAGCCACGGCAGCTTCGCCAGGAATTCACGGGGGGGGTTCGAGCTGGACTTGATGCCCAGGAAATCGGTCACCTGGCTCACCATGATCGAGACGGCGATGCCGGTCGTGAAGCCGCTTGTGACCGGGTAAGGGATGAACTTTATGACGGCGCCCATCCGGGCCAGGCCCATGATGACCAGGATGCCGCCTCCCATGATCGTCGCCAGGAGGAGGCCGTCATAGCCGTAGCGCTCGATGATCAGGAGGATGATCGGCATGAACGCGGCCGTGGGGCCGGCGATCTGCACCCGGCTGCCCCCGAGCGCCGAGACGATGAAACCGGCGATGATCGCCGTGAAGAGCCCGACGGCGGGCGCGGGGAACGGGGTGGGCACCCCGGGCGGCACGCTGGCGACACCCAGGGCGAGCGCCAGGGGCAGGGCGATCAGGCCCACCGTGATGCCCGCCAGCACGTCGGCCACCAGCCTCTCGCGGCTGTAGCCCCCCTTGAAAAGCTCCAGGCTCCTGGGCCTGAAGAGGCCTGAGAAGTAGTCCCTCATGGGAACACTGCCTTGTCTTCTGTTCCGAGCATTGAAATACATGGGACGGGGGTTCCGGATGATTCCGACGCCCACGCCAAGGGGACATCGTTGCACCTACGGGCTTTCCCGCCGAGAAATAAATTCATGAAGGGAGCCGCACATGGCTGGTGTTATGCGGGCTGCACGCCCTACCCTCCCCCGAACCGCCATGTCCCTCCCCCCTGATCCCCTCGACCGCCTCCTCGAACGCTGGGACGAGCCCGGCAGAGAAAGCCCCGACCTTTCGCCCGAGGTCTGGCGCCGGATCAACCAGGACGCACGGAAGCCGAGAGGCGTAACCGCGTGGTGGGCCGAGATCGACGCCTGGCTCACCCGGCCCCCCTTTGCGGCCCTGTTCGTGGCGTGCTGCGCGCTCCTTGGCCTCTTCCTTGCCGAGGTGCGCGTTAACCACCAGCAGCGCGAGCAGAGCGCGCTCCTGGCGCGCAGCTACCTGCAGCTCATAGACCCGCTCCTAAAGGCCGACGCGGCCGCCAAGGCGCCATGAGAAGGGGAAGCATGATCCTGTTCCTGGGGCTGGCGGTCGGGATCGCCGCCCACGTCGTCTATTTCGGCCTCCACAGGCCCTACGATCCCGGCACGCTCGACGGCCAGCTCGCGTGGATGAAGTCGGAGCTCCAGCTGAGCGACGAGCAGTTCCAAAGGATCAGGGAACTCCACGAGGCCTCAAGCCCCCGGCTCCGCTCGCTCGCGTCCCAGGTGGCGCAGATGCAGTCCGAGTTCGCCGCCTTCGAGAACACCCGCCGCAACTCCGACAAGGTCGACTTCATCGAGTTCGCCCAGTTCGTGGAGGTCCGCCGCAACATCAGCAGGCAATGCCTCGACTCGACGCGCAGGCTCGTGATGGCCGCTGCAGGGGAGATGACGCCCGAGCAGCGCCGGCAGTATTTTGGCATCGTCTCCGCAGCCGCACCCGAGGCCAGCCCCCTTACCAACTAGAGCGCCGCCCCGCGCCGTGCCCACAGACCCCGCCACCGACCGCGAGTACCTGCTCGACCTGCAGCGGGGCGAGGCGGCGGCGCTCGACAAGCTGATAGCCCGATGGCAGAGGCCGCTCGTTTCCTTCGCCTACCGCTACGTCCAGAACTCAGCCGACGCCCAGGACCTCGTGGCGGAGACATTCGTGAGGCTCTACCAAAAAAGGGCGAGCCTAAGGCCCGATACCAACGTGGCGGCCTGGCTATTTACGGCGCTCTCCAACCTCTGCCACAACCTCCACAGGTGGAGGAAAAGGCACCCCACCGTGGCGCTTGGCGCCACCACGGGCCGGGGACAGGCCGGCAACCTCCCGGACCCCGGCCTTGACCCGGCAAGCGACGAGGATGGCCCGGGCGAGGCCCTGGAGCGGGACGAGGCGTTCCTCGCCCTTAAGGCCGCCGTGGAGGCCCTGCCCCACGACCTGAAGGTCGCCGTGCTCCTGCACCACTACGAGCACCTCCCGTACAAGGAGATTGCATTGGTTTCGGGCTGCACGGAGCGCGGCGTCGAGACCCGGCTCTACAGGGCCCGCCAGCTCCTAAGGAGCGGACTCTCCGCGTTCATCGGCGATGCCGCGGGATCCTAGGCCCGGGCCCCTCTAGCGGGGCAGCGGCTTGAAATCAAAGTCCTGCTGGGCGCGGACAAGGACGGGCCGGCCCTTGCAGGTCGGGGGCTCAAATTCCCACTGCTCCACCGTGGAGACGGCAATCGCCGAGATCTCCTCGTTCGCCACGTCGGTCTCGCGGTTCACCGAGGGCATCCTCACGTGCCCCAGCTCGTCGATGTAAAACTCAACGGAGACGTGCCCGCCCTGGCTCGAGCGCGCCACCACCTTCGGGTACACGGGGCTCACGACCTTCTTGGGCGTGGGGATCCGGTCGAGCTGGCCGAGCGTGCAGGCGCTGTAGGCCATGGAGTTGGGGAGGAGCTCAAAACGGATCAGCTCGGCATAGCTCATGGGCGTAAGGCTCACCACGACCACGCCCTCGACCTCGAAGTTAAACGTGAGGTCCACCTTCGAGTTGCGGGGCGACCCGTGGATGCGGGCGGGCTCGAATGTCCACTTCTTCAGGGACGCCACAGCCTGGGATGCGAAGTCCGGGTGGGAGTAGGCCGTCACCAGGTAGTCGGACATTAGGCCCTTGTCATCGATTGCAACGGCTATGCTGGCCACGCCCCTCCTCAGGCCCAGGGCGATCAGGCTCCTCGGGAAGACCGGGTTGTCGGTCTGGTTGATCTTCACCGGCTCGTAGTCGGGAATTTCAGCGCGTGCCGCCGGGGTCAGCACGCCACACAGGAGGGCGGCCGGCAGGATGAGGGTCTTTAGGAGTTTCATGTTCCGGTTCGGGTTCGACGGGTATAACACCGCGGGGAGGCGATCCCCTTCAACCGCGCACCTACCTTCCCCCCTTGCCCGAGGGGACGCCTGGCGCGAAACGCCCTAGGGATGCCGGCCCGCCAGGCCCAGCTCGGGGACCGCCCGCCTCGAGTGGCTCCAGCGCCAGGTGTCGGGGTTTGACCAGGCGCCGACTCTTAGCGTCACGTCGATCTCATCACCTAAAGAGAACTCGTCCCGGTCGGTCCGCAGGATGCGGAATCCCCAGTGCGGGGCCCTCGCCGGATCGAGCGGGCTCGATGTGAGCGTGAGCTCGTCCACACGGGCCCGGAAATAGACCGCGAAGCCGTCGAGCCGGCCGGCGCTCACGACCCTCCGGGTGAACGACACTTCCTTTGGCATGGCCTTCTCCTCGATCGTGCGAAGGTCCACTAGCAGGGCGGGCTCGGGATCCCCGAGGAAATGCTCCACCAGGTTGAGGTCGCTGCTCGCCAGGTTGTAGTAGGCCGGCGCGGCGGGCCGGCATTCCTCCAGGCATGCGTAGTCGTATCCGTAGACCTCGAGCTCCCATATGAACGGGACCAGGCGGTCGTCCCTCACCTTGACCGGCTCGCAGTAGAACTCGAAGAGGCTTGGCAGGATGATCCCCTTGGGCCCGAGGAGGCGGTCCCTCAGGTCGGTCACATTGGACACCATGGCCTCGTCGAAGAGGCAGTCGCCCATCTGCTCGTGCAGGATCACATCCAGGGGCTGCGCGACCTTGAACGCCGAGCTGTGCATCGCGAGGAACTCCACGTTCCTGACGTTGTTCGCCTCGGCCAGCAGCCGCGCCTTCGAGAGAATCTCGGAGTGGTCGACCGCATAGACGTGGGCCGCGCCCCGGCGCGCCGCAAGGGCGGCAAGGATACCCGTGCCCGTGCCTAGGTCGACCACCCGGTCTCCCGGCTGGACATGGCGGTCGATCGCGGCCTTGTAGAAGGCCATGCGGCGCTTGTCGGCGAGCATGCGCTCCTGTTCGTGGAAGTCGGCGAACATGAGGCCATTGTGGGCACGCCGGTCGGCCTCGGCCGACGGGTAGATCCAGGCCGAAAGGCCCGGCCTTCGCTCAAGGCACCTCCCGAGGCGTTCAACGGCGCGCCGCAGCGAGGCGAAGAATCGGACGCTGGCCTTCTTGAGGATGTTCATGGGCAAGGGTGAAGGGTGCCCTGGCTTCCCGGGGGATGGGAACACTGCCCAAGGCGGGCCATGAGTGCAACTGGAACGATTGGGGTGCGTTCCACATTCGTTTCTTGCCTCGCTCCCGGCCGATTGCGAGCCTCGCGAGCCCCCGCACCCCATGGACTGCAACCCATCCCCATCCCCCAAAATGAACAGCCGTCATTGCTCCGGCATCCTCGTATATTTCCTCGCTGCGACCTGCCTCCTGGCCAGCGAATACGCCGATTTGAAGCGGATGACCCCGGTTCCCGACACCGAGCAGATCCCGATCGTGGACTTCGTCCGCCCCGCCCTCGTCTCGGACGTGCAGCTCAACCACACCGGGACCCAGATAGGGGCGATCGTCCCGGGCACGGACGACCACACGAGCCTGATCACCTACGGCCTCGAGACGCAGAAGCTGGACGGCGTGAGCGCCCCCCCGGGCGACAGGGACATCTCCACGTTCATATGGCTCGACGGGGAGCGGCTCACCTACGTGCAGAGCGAGAACAAGATCGTGGGGCGCTACCTCTACCTGAGCTCGGCCGGGAAACTCTCGCTCGCCGAGCGCGTCGGCGCCCAGGGGTCGGACGGCTCGGTGCAGATCCTCGGGAGCTCGCCGGAGGACCGTACCAACCTTCTTGTGAACCTGAAGGGCTTCAACTGGCGCTACGACCATCCCGAGATGATTAACGCCGTGGCCCACGGCACGCTCGTGACCCGCTATCCCGAGCTAAAGACCGACCACGGCTTCAACAATTACTTCTGGGCGGACAAGCTGGGCAACCTGGCCTACGGGGTGACGCAGGAGGACGGGGTCCTCACCCTGAGCAAGCTCGACGGGGACAACTGGGTCAAATGCCCGGAGGATCTGGACCAGATCGACCCGGTGAGTTCGGGCGACAACCCGGGCGACGTCGTGGTCCTGGGCCAGCGCGACGGCACCGGCCCGCGCCCGCTCGAGTTCATGGACGCCGCGAGCGGCGCCCCCAAGGAGGTCATCCTCCAGGACAAGGCATATGACTTTGACGGATGGCTGTTCCGCGACCCGAAGACGCAAAACATCGTGGGCGCCATCTACGACCGGGCGGCCCCCCACGTGGTCTGGTTCACCGAGGCCTACCGCAACCTACAGGCGGTCGTCGACAAGCTCTTCCCAAACCAGATCGTGCGGATCCACGGTATGGATGACTCCGGCAAGGTCCTCCTGATCAGCAACGGGTCGGACCGGCAGCCCATCGTGTACAGCTGGGTGAACCTGGAGACGCACAAGAGCGGGCTGATCAAGAATTCCGAGCCCTGGATCGACCCGAAGCGCATGCAGCCGATGGGGGTGATCAAGTACACGACGGCCGAGGGGCGCCAGATCGACGCCTATATCACCCTCCCCGCAGGGGCCTCCAAGAAGAACCCCCCGCCGCTGGTCGTCATCCCCCACAGCTTTTCCGGCAACCGCTGGGTGTGGGGATTTAACCCCGAGGTGCAGTTCCTCGCCAGCAGGGGCTACGCGGTCCTCCAGCCCAATTTCCGCGGATCCGCGGGCTACACCTGGATGTACCCTGAGACGGAGGACTGGGATTTCGGCAAGATGAGCGACGATGTGGCGCGCGCCACGAGGAAGGCGATCGACATGGGCCTGGTTGACAAGAACCGCGTGGCCATCATGGGCACCTCGTTTGGCGGCTACCTCGCCGTCGCGGGCGCGGCCTTTGAGCCCGGCCTCTACAAGTGCGCCATCTCGGTCTCCGCCTTCTACGACTGGGGAAAGTACATCAGCGAGGACAAGTACCAGCAGTACACGAACCCGACGTACTCCCGGTACCTCCACAAGCTGGGGGACCCCGCCAGCAACCCGGAGCGGTACGCGTCGATGTCTCCGCTACCGCATGCCGCGCAGATCCATTCGGCTCTCTTCATTGCGTGGGGGGAGTTCGACTCACCGGAACTGGTCGGCCAGTCCAAGGAGATGGCCTCCGCGGTGCAGAGGAACAACGTGCCCGTTGAAACGATCTCGTTCCTCGACGAGGCCGACGGGGTCCACCACCTGGCGCACCGGATCGAGCTCTACGAGCACATCGAGGCCTTCCTCTCGAAAAACCTCTAGGCCCAGAAGGGTCAGTCCGCCGGCACCGAGTTCTCGTAACGATCCCAGTGGTCGAGGAGCTCGTGCGCCACGACCGATCCCACGCGGTACGAGGCCTCCAGCGCGGCGTCTGTGCCAAGCGACTCGTCGCCGATTGTGGATAGGGTGCCCTCCCCCGGGGGAGGCATGCAGTAGTTGCTGCCCGTCCTAAGCACCATCACCCGGCCAAAGTCGACGCGACCCTCGTCGGCCATGTGCATCAGGGAGCCCGTGAAGGTCTGGGCCTCCATGGAGGTGGTCGCAAACGTCCCCTTCCCCTTGGTCCACATCCTTACCCAGTCCCTCGCCCACTCCGTCCTTGTCGCGCCATGCCAGTAGCGGATGCAGCCCAGGGCGTCCCCCATCATGACCCGGGGAGCGCCCTGGGCCATGGGAAAGCCCGTGTAACGCTTGCGCCAGGCAGCCATCTCCGGCGAATCCACGAGCTTCACGTCCCTTGAGATGCCGTAGGCCCAGCGCGCGAGGCCCGGGTTCAGGGGGTGGTTCATGCTGTAGACCAATGCGGCGCCTGCCCACCCGCCGCCCTTCTCGGGCTCCGTGGTGGGGAGCTCCCTAGGCGCCTTCGTGCCAATGGCGAACAGCCCGTAGGGCCAACCGGGCGGCAGTTGCCTGTCGTCAATCTCCCTGAGCGCGTCCCCGTCGACCACGTTCTCGGCCCACACGGCGCTGCCCATCGGGCCCACCGCCGGGTCGATCCCGGCTATTCCATCAATGATCCAGTAGGTCTTCCTGAGGTCGAACCTCGGGTCCAGGCAAAGGGCAGTGATCAGCTCAATCTCGCCGTTTGGGCTCAGGTCCTTGTCGTTGGAATTGCCACCGACTATCCCGTAGAGGCCCTTTGCGTTGCAGCAGAGCGGGTGGGCCCTCTTGAGGATCGTGACTTTCTGGTCCAGCCCGTCACGCTCCGCCCAGAATTGGAATTCACCCGGCGCGTCTCCCGTGTCCGCACCCACCTCGAACCCGGCGACGACAATCACCTTGATGGGAATGGGGTCGGCGGGGCAGCGCGATGCCGCCAGCGCGAGAAAAAAGGCGCAGGCCCGCGCCGCCAGCCCGGGGGTTCGTTTTGATCCTCTCATGGCCCCGGGCAAGCAATGGCTGTGCCAGCAAGGGGGCCGGAGCGGACCTCGAACCCACGGCGCCTTGCGGCACGCCCGACTTCGAGTCAGGCGGAATGCGGCAACGAGGGCCGGAAGGGGGCGTACCTTGACAGCGCCATTCGGCAGAGGGACTCCGCCCGCTTGAGCCTGCGGCACGCCTCCGGCCTCCGCTCGTAGATCGAGCAGAGCCGCGTCACGGGATCCAGGGCGACGCATGCGCCGTCGCCAAACTGCTCCATGCAGCGAAGGCCATCGTGCTCGACAACGAAATGCTCGGGGACGTCGTCGTCCACTCCCGCGACGAGCTCGACGACGAGATGGCAGCAGCGGCCGCAGCCGGCACACTCGGGAACGTTGTCGATCGGCATGGGCATCGTGGCCAGAAAACCCTACACAGATTCGCCCCCGCGGCGAATCCCCGTGCCCCAAAGCCCCGATTGCGGGCCTGGTCCAAGTGGCGGAGCGGGAGGGATTCGAACCCTCCTCCCGCTTCGAGGCTAAGTCGCGGGCGTCCGCGGACTTGGCCAGGTTTCCGTTTCTCGAGACAGGAAACGGAAAGCACGGTGACGCGGCGGGAGGAAGCCAAAGGTATTGCTTGCGGCGACGTCCCGGCGGCCTGGGAGCAGCCGACGGAGTCAAAGCGGGTCAGCCAGCCACGCTACTTGCCCGTCACGTAAATGAACTCAAGGAAACCCACCGAACGGGCCTCGACCTCCCCCACCTTGGGATAAATGGCGGTCACGTTCACAAGCAGGACGTCGCCCTTCCTGGCGTTCCTGGGCACCTTGCCGGAAATCTCGAACGCCGTGGCCTTGGCCCTGGCTTCGGGCGTGATGAGCCACCTGTCGTCCCTTTCCTGCACCTTGCCGCCCTTTGTGACGGCTATCCGGTTCTTGATGTCGGCCGTCCTGTACCGGTTGATGAACTCGGGCATCAGGTAGATCGGGACATTGCTCCGGGCCCCGGCCCTATCAAGCAGCGCCTGAACCTGCCTGATCCTTGGGTCCTTGTTCACATCAAAGGGGATGTGCGCCGTGTCTATCCTTAGCACGACCGGTTCGCGCAGCTTCCCCGGGATTTCCCCGAATCCCAGCTTGAATTTGTAGGAGCCTCCCATCGCTGCGGACATCGTGTCGGTGTTGCGCCACGCCGAGCAGGCATGGGAGTTTGCGGCGCCGGGGTCGGGTATGTCCTGCGACGGCGGCGTGACGTTCGTCACCGGGTCCGGCGCCCCGTTGAAAAGGCAGCCGGAAACGTTGCTGTAGATGCTCACCACGGCGCACGCATGGGAGCCGGGATTCGTGAACTGGACCGTGGAATACGAGGGAGGAACGGTGATGCTGCCCCCTGGCGGTATGGCCACGCCCGGGCTGATGGTGGCGATCTGCGTGCCGCCCGTGGTGCCCACGCCGCCGGGGACCGTCCAAAACGAAACTGAGTCGATGTAGGCTGGGTCGACGGTGCTCCCATTGTGAATCGTGGCCTGGAGCCCGTAGGGAATGTTCGGCACAAGCAGGGTGTCCCATGCGGATGAGCCGGGAATGCCGCCCAAGGGCACCGGCGTGCCCGCGGCGCCGGTCGCGCTGCTCGTGATGTTCGTGATGATTATGTCGGGGCTTTGGTAGCCTCCGAGGACGTAGGCCTTTTCGAGTTCCTGAAACGCCGCCAGCAGCGCGGTGGAATTGGGGCTTCCGAGCCCCGTGCAGGCGTCCCAGCCCTGGCCCGCCGGGTATCCCGGTATGCCGTTGTTGCCGTTGTCCACCGGGCAGCCTGCGGGCAGGGGCAGCACAAGCTGGGGATAGGCGGGATCGGGCCAAAGCGGGTTGATCGGGCTAAACAGGTTCGGGCCCCATTCATAGAAGATGGGGTTAACGAAGCCCACATCGTAGCCGAGGTTGGCATTTAGCAGTGCGATCGTCCCGGCCCAGAACGGCGAGGACGCGCTGGTGCCGTTGCCCGGACTAGCGAGCTGGCCTGCAAGGTAGATGCCCGCGAAGCCCGTGTTGATGCTGGCGTTGGCGGCGACATCCGGAATCCCCCGCCCCGTGGCGCTGAAGAAGGGCACGGGAGGTGGCACGGTCGCGCCCGCGACGGGAGTAAGGGCGGAATTCGTGTTTATGGACGCGGGCACGCCGGCGCCGCCCTGGTAGGAGGGCACCGTCGTGAAAAAGGCGCTCACGCCGCCGCCGCCGGTTCCCCACGGGTACGAGGGATCCGACATCGGGTCGTTCCAGGCATATTCTACCCACTCCGCGGTCGTGGAGCCCGCGGGAATATACTGGCCGAGGGTGGTTCCCCCGACGGCAAGGACCCACGGATCGGTGGCGGGATAAACGACATGGGCAAATCCATCCCCGGAATAGGTGATCGGAGGCGTGTCGGATGAACCCGTCCTCCCAAGGGTCGAATTGGAGCCAAAATCCGCCGTGCTGCAGCACACGGTGATCGCGAAGGCGGCGGCGTCCTGGAACGCCGCCGACATGGCGTTGATGTTGCCCGCGGTGAGGCCGGCAAGCCCGTTTGGGTCGTCGCCCCAACACATGCTGTAGCTGAAGGTCAGCACGGAGGGCGGGTTGACGCCCGCGGGGAAATCCGTCGGCTCCGGCTCAATGACCCTGTTGATGACGTCGACCCACCCGGCCGAGTCGCCATAGAAGAAGTAGACCGCCACGTTCGCCCCGCCGGACGCCCCTGCCGAGATGCAGATGTCCTGGTTCGTCTCGTCGTCGATGTTGAAATAGACGGGCGTGCCCGCGGGTACGGGAGCGGGAAGCCCCGTGGTGACAAAGGAGCCCGAGGAGTAGTCGTACATCTCGATGTCCACGGTTGCCGTGGTGGGGGCGACCGTGACCTTGAACGCGTACCACGTGTTCGAGAGGTAATAGTACCCGAAGTAGCCGGCCTGCAGGTTGGGCACGGACGCGAAGGTTAGCGTTGTCTGGCCCATCGTGGCGGTTACCGGGCCGGTGGGGTACATGGACACCGCATTCTCGCAGCCCTCGACCGAGATGGGGACTATCGTGGGCGAAAGGCCAAGCGGGCCGAAATACAGGTCGAGGTCGCCCTGCCAATACCCGCCGGTGCCGCCGCTTGCGGAAACAACGCCGATGGTCTGGCCCGAGATGGCAGTCCCCGCCGGCGGGAACTTGTAGGCTCCCATTACCTGCTGCATCGTCAGCGGGTTGGCGATCGGCGGATCCCCGACTATGCCGCTCGAGTGCACCATCCGGCGGTTATCGAGGCCGAATATCCCAATGATGGATGGCGCGATCTCCTTCGGGACGTGGATGAAGCCCTCCCTGCCCCGGTAGGTTTCCATGACATCGACCTTCCTGCCCCTGAGCGACCGGGTGGCCTTGCGTTCATACACGCCCAGGACCACGGAGAAAGCGTTGCTCATCTGTGCAACCGTCCCGGAGACCTTGATGGCGCGCCTGCCCAGGTGGGTCTTGATGACCTTAAGGCCGGCATTCTCCGCAAATTTAACCACCTTGGCCACGTCATCGGGATGGGCCCCGTATTTGCCCGCGAACTCCTCGCTCGAGATGCGCTGGCGCTTCGCGGGCGACGTCGTGTAGAAATCAAAATCGGGCATCTTGGGGCCGTCGGGGCGCCTCCTCAGTATTATCGTCACCTTGAAGGTCTCCTTTTCGTCAGACGGCCGGAGGAGCCTGGCCTCCGCCGCCGGGCGCTTCATGCTCCCCTCGAGGCGCACGTAGCCTTTGGGAAGTGGTTTTACATTTTTCTTGGTAGCCATGGTGGGGTTGGTTTAATTTTTCTCTCCACGCCGCTCGCTGCTAGGTCACCTCGTTTTTTCCTCTGGGTTATTTCTTGGGAAGGCCCGTTGTGTTCACCGCCGACGGACCTAGTGATGACAATGTGCCGCGATGTTTTTTTATTCGATTGAACTCGAGGGACGGCCCTCTTGATCGGTCGGGGCAAGGTTTTGATCCGCAGCATGGCATTCAAATGCCGCGATTACGTAAGAACATGTAGTGGCGGGGATGATGGGATCTGCGCAGGGCTATTTTGAAATTTGAATCCGCCGGGAGGCCTATAAACGAGCTCGCGGTCGCCGGTTCGCAGGCACGGCAGGCTGGAGACGGAGGCCCATGGGTGTTAGGAGTTTCCGGCTTCGCTCGGGGGCCGCCCATCATTCAGATCCCCACGCCGGGGACCTTGAGCTGGGGTAACCCCGCTTCGGATCTTCATCGAAAACGTCCCCTCGAATCCATCATGTCAAAGCCTCGTTAAAATGCTCGTGGGGGCTCCGGGCGGATTCCCAAGGGCCATGCCGCATGGCCTGAGCACCTCGGGCGCTGAAACAACGAGCCTTGAAAATGGCGGAGAGGGAGGGATTCGAACCCCCGGTACCTTGCGGCACACCTGATTTCGAGTCAGGCGCATTCGACCACTCTGCCACCTCTCCTTTGAACCCTTTTCCGAGCGGAAAGTTGATCTAAACCCCCATTGCCGAGCGAGGTCAAGAGGGATGGTTCGTCCCCTCAGACGTTTTCGTCCTCGCCCGCGGCGGCCTGGCCGGTGCCCTTGTTGGCGGGGAGGTGCAGCGGGAACATGAGATAGTACTGCATGAGCCACCAGCTCCGGGACGACCTGTAGAACACCACCGGGAACCCGATCGATCCCACCCCAGCAAGGACGATGGCCAGCGTGGTGCCGATCACCCCCTCGTAGGCCAGGATCATGACCGGCGTCAGGAAACAAACGAGCGTGACGCCGTAGTTCAGGGACATGGACCCGATGAAGAACCCCTCGTCCCGCTCCAGGCGAAGCCCGCAGTCCGGGCACGCCTTGTTCAGCTCGAACATGGCGCCGGCGCGGAACAGGTGGGATCCCCCGCAGTTCGGGCACTTGTTCCGGAGCCCGCGGGAGACCACCTGTGTCCGGGTGACCGTCATCGGTTCGACCCTCCCCCAGCCTCAGGAACCCAGCTGGAAGCGGACAAACCTGCGGACCTGGATGTTCTCGCCCGTCTTCGCGATTGTCTCGGTGAGGATGTCCTTAACGGACTTCTCCTGGACCTTCACGAAGGGCTGGTCGACCAGGCAGACGGTCGAGTAGAACCTCTCGAGCTTGCCCTCGACGATCTTTTGGGCGGCAGCGGGGGGCTTCCCCACCACCTGGGCGGCGGCGATCTCGCGCTCCTTGGCGAGGTCCGCCTCAGGGACCTGGTCGCGGGAGACGTAGAGCGGGCTCGCGGCGGCGATCTGCAGGCAGAGGTCCCGCACGAAGGCCTTGAACTCGTCGTTCCGCGCCACGAAGTCGGTCTCGCAGTTGACCTCGATCAGCACGCCGACCTTCCCGCCGACGTGGATGTAGCTCTCGATCAGGCCCTCCTTTGTCGTCCGGTCGGCCTTCTTGGCCGCGGAGGCCGCGCCCTTCTTGCGAAGGATCGTGATCGCCTCCTCGACGTTGCCGTTGGACTCGGTGAGAGCCTTCTTGCAGTCGAGAAGCCCCGCGCCGGTCTGGCCGCGGAGGTCGTTGACCATTTTTGCAGAGATGGGAGTGCTCATATCATTCAGCCTTTACGGGGGCCTTGCGCGCGCGGACGGGCTTGCGGATCGCGGCCGTGTCGGCCTCGACCGCGGCAAGGTCGATCGGGATCTCGATCTTGGAGAGGTCGATCTCGCCGTCCGGGGTGATGATCGCGGACGGGGCGGGCTCGCTTGCTGCCTGGGCTGCGGCCTTGGCGTCGGCACCGCGCTGGGCGCGGCGGGAATCGCGCTGGGCGAGTCCGGACTGGATCGCGGCCACGACCGTCTCCACGACGATGCGGATCGACTTGACGGCGTCGTCGTTGCCCGGGATCGGGTAGGTGACGAGCGTCGGGTCGGAATTCGTGTCGACGAGCGCGATCGAGGGGATCCCGCAGCGTGCCGCCTCGGCCACCGCGATCTTCTCATGGCCCACGTCGACGATGAACAGGGCCGAGGGGAGGCCGCCCATCTCGGCAATGCCGTTGAAGTTGCGCTGCATGCGGCTCATCTCGCGCTTGATCGCCGACTCCTCCTTGCGGGGGAGCTTCGACATCTCCCCGCTCGTCTCCATCTGCTGGTACTTCTTGTACTTGGCTATGGATTTCTTGACCGTCTCGTAATTGGTGAGCGTGCCGCCGAGCCAGCGGTCGACCGAGAAGGGCATGCCGGTTGCGGCGGCGGCCTCGCGGACCAAGTCCTTTGCCTGGCGCTTCGTGCCGACCAGGAGGATGTTGCCGCCGTTGGCGACGGCGTTCTCGATGAAGGCGCACGCCTTCTCAAGGTTCTCGAAGGTCTTTGCCAGGTCGATGATCGTGACCCCCTGGCGGTGGTCGAATATGAAGGGCTTGGAGCGGGGGTTCCAGCGCTTGGTCTGGTGCCCGAAATGGACGCCTGCGTCCAGGAGGTCCTTTGGAGTGATGCTAATGCTCATGGTGATCTGATGTAGCTGTCGGTACACAGGTCGGCCTAAAGGGCCGCCTTGCGATCGATGTTGTTACTGACGTTGAGGGTGATGGTTTGGACTGACGGAAGGTCCAAAACAGGGTCCCGGGCCGCCCCTTGCAAGCGCGAAGTGTCGAATCGGGCCACGGCGGGCGACGGACGCCCGTGGCACCCCCGACGCCGATCGGGCTAAGTATTAATACCCATTAACTTCTGGCGGCGAGTTGATCTAATCGGCAGGCGTGACAAAACGCGAACATTGGCCCACGTGGGGAGGGATTCTTCCGCCCCGCGGTGCTCCGCCTGCGCCCCGGCGGGGGCCGAACATTTCGATTGGCTTCATTTTCGAACCAAATCAAGGTCGCTTTCCGCCCCGCTCGACGCATGTCGCGGAAGGCATTGCTATTGCCCGAAACTCGAAAAATCACGTCCGCACGAGGCTTCACCATCATGGAGGTGGCGCTGGCTGCGACTGTCCTGGCGTTTACGCTCATGGGAATGATCGAGGTCGTGGAGGCGGGAGCCCAGATGCTCGACCTCTCCCGCAAGCAGACGCTCGCCACACAGATTCTCCACAGCGAGATAGACCAGCTCAGGCTTCAGAGCTGGCCCGTGGTAGCCGGGTATACCTCCACGGGTTCGCCCCTGGGAAATGGCTATCCCGCGGGCCCTACGACCCTGACGTCGTCAAACGACCCGTCGTTGGCGACCTTCATCGCCAACTATCCCCAGACGGCGAACATCTTCACCCTGACGCGGACCGTCGCTTGCGTGCAGCCGACCCAGCTCAATCAGAATCCGACGGCGTACTCCAGCGCCCCCCTTCTGTTGCAAGTGACCTTCACCATCAGCTGGACGGGCGTGACCGGCCAGAAGTATTCTCGGGTCAGCACGACCTACGTCGGATATAATGGGCTCTACCAAGCGTACCAACGATCCTAGCGCGACTGCGCGCGGAACAGGGGGTTTCACCCTGTTCGAGGTGATGTTGGTGACGTTCATCTCTGCGTTCGTGTTCGCAGGGGTGCTCTCCGCCTACATTTTCCTGGGCAGGGGGCTGGCGCGCCAAGTCAACGAGCAGAGCCTGGAGTCGCGTGCCAGGCTGGCCCTTTTCTGGGTCTCCCATGACGTCTCGACAGGAATCTCGATAACGGCCCAAAACCCTGGGGCCGGCATCACGGGCACCCTCATGACCCTTAACGTCCCGGCGCTGGGCTCCGTCTCCTATGCCGTCGACTGGACCGGCGGGACGGGCCAGGGGATACTCACGCGCCAGGTCGGCGCAAACCCGTCGCTTACGCTTCTTACAAACCTAACAAGCTTTAGCTTCGGCTATTACGACCCTGCCGGGAACGCCGTCACGGTGCCCGCTGCAGCGCCTGCGAGCCCGCAGATCAACATCAAGCAGGTCTACATGAGCTACACCTCCTCGGCGGGCGTGGCCTTCACCGGGTCCCAGTCCAATTATACAGTCGTCTCACCCAGGCTCATACTGAAGAATCAGGCGCTGTTGGTGGATCCCAACAATCCATGAAGCGAGGCTCTAAAATGCGAATCCCGAGCAGCGAGCGCGGCGCGGCAATGCTCGCGGCGCTCTGCCTGGCCATGGTCTTTGCGATCAGCCTCTCAAGCTACATAGCCCTCTGCTACGTGTCGCTCAACATGAGCACCCGCAGCATCATGCTCTCGCATTGCGCGGAACTGGCTGAAACCGGCGTGGAGCAGGCGCTCTACTCGGTCAATAACAACGACTGGTCGTTGTGGACGACTTCCGGCGGCGTGGCCACGACCACGATGACAATGACCCCCTCCGGCCTGGCGCTCTCGAGCACGAGTCCCACGCCGCTAAACTACGGCAACGGGATGAACGGCACGGTCAATATCACCGTCACCAACTACAACACCTCCACCCCGTCGATCTCCTCACAGGCACAATTCACGCTGCCGGTTAACGGGTATGGCAATCAGGTGACGACATCGAGCACGGTCTCCTACGGTCCTCCGACGTTGCCTTCGACAGCTGCGGTTCCCCTTTTTGTAAACGCCGTCGCGGCGACGACGGGCACCGTGCGTTTCCGGGCGGGAGGCACCCTGGACAGCTTTGATTCCATAATCCCGGCGGGGGGCTACCAGACCTACGCGACCTACAACGCGGTAAAGCCAGGCTACTCCGCCATCGTCGTGTCCCAGGACAATGCCACATTTGGCGCGTCCGTCCGACTGGGAAACGCGGTGGTCCATGGATACGCCAGCGGCTACAACACCTTCTTCCCGAGCACCACCAACTGGCTCTCCTACGGCGGTGCCGGCCAGCTTGTCGGCCCCAATACCCCAACCGGCACCACGATCGACTCGTCGCGGCTTCTGACAAGCCCCGTGCCCTACCAGCCCTTGTTTCTCGAGAACCTGCCGAGCAACTTCACGTCCCTTCCGATGGGTGGCGGCACGGTCTCAAGCGACGGCGCCACGATCAACCAGACTGGAACCCTGGGGAGCACCACGGCCACCGCTCCCGTCGTTTACAGTGTGGGAAACGGCATCAGCCTGACGAGCAACCAGATCGTGACGATACAGGGCCCCGTGGTCCTGATCTGCTATGGCAACGTGAACATTGCCGGCACCGCACAGATCATCCTTACAACTCCCCAGGCGTCCCTCCAGATCTTCCTTGAGTACGGCAGCCTGACCCTCGGGGGCAACGGCATCGTGAACGCCAATGCCATCCCCCTGCCAAAGAAGGTCTGCATTTTGAGCACGACCAACCTGTGGTTCACGGCGACGATCAGCCAGAACCAGCCCTTCTACGGCGTCATCTACTTTCCCAACCTTCCCATCACGGTCTCGACGGCCCAGCCCATCTACGGCTCAATCGTAGGTTACTCGGTCACGTGCACCAGCGCGATCACGCTCCATTACGACCTGGCCCTGCGAAGTCCGATGCCCCCATACACGAGCGCGATACCCTTGCAGAGCGGTGCCGCATTTGACAACCTCTCGGCTCCCGTTGCGTTCAGCAACATGCTCGCCACCGTCCCCTAGGCATCGGCCGGGGTCTGACGCCGATTGACAGGAAACCAGCGCTATCACCTAATTCCTTGCGCATGTTCAAACGCAAGGAACGCCACGGTGTTCTGATAAACCTTACGGACCACTGTGTGCAATTGGCCCGGCTGGGGCGCCTGGATGTTCGGCCCCTGACGGTGGACACCTTTGCGGAGATCTCCATCACCGACTCGGGTTCGGTCGCACGGTGGCTCGACGTGAACTTCGGGGACCGGGCCGGGCGGTTTGTGTCGGCGTACTGCGGGTTCCATCCCTCGGAGAGGATATTCCAGCGCGACGCGATCAACGTGCGTCGGCTGACGGAGCGCGAGTTCCTCTATAACGCGATCGCCGAGCAGGCAAAGATCGTCTCCGCCAAGGCCTGGCACGTGGCGGCGCTTAACCCGAGCGACGGCATGCCCCTAACCCCGGAGTCGAGCAGCCGCATGGCCCTTTTCCTCGGCGTCCCGTGGTCGGCCGCCCGAGAGGCCCAAGTGAGGCTAAGGGACTGGGGCGTTAGGCCGAGGCGCCTCGAGCTTGGCACCCCGGTGCTCCTCGGAGGGCTCAGCCGCTACGCGAGCCTCACGGGCTACCCGCACCTGATCGCGGCCTGCGAGATCTACCGCAACCAGACCCACCTCTACCTGATCGGGAAGGACGGGGTCCACACGCCTCCTCCCCTGCCCCACGGCCTCCTTTCAATCGAGGAGGCGGCTATGAAGGAGCTCTCGGCCCCCGACGCGGCGGCCGCCAGGAAGATGCTCGAGCAGCCCACCGACGAGCTCAAGCACCACGGCCGCAGGCTGATCCGCATGCTCTCCCGGCACCTCCGGCCGGCCGTGGATTACTTCGAGATGCAGACCGGCCAGCGGATCGGAGCGCTGTTCTGCGCCCACCTGCCGGAGCGCCTCTCGTGGCTTGAGGAGGCCCTAGCAACGGCGGTCGACCTGGAGTACTTCTCGCCGGACTTTGGAAAATGGCTGCCTTCCGTGGGCCTGGAGGCGCCCGGCCACGCGATGCTCGGGCCCTCCTGGGTCCAGCCCCTGTCCCTCGTGGCCCAGCTCGCCCCTGGCCCCGCAGCCGCGCCATGAGCAGAGCAAAGGAACGCCTTTTCCTCACCCCGAACTGGCACGTCGACTGCCGGCTGATCGCGGAATTGCCCGAGGACAGCGTGGTCGGGATGAGGTTCATCACGTACGCGGTGTCCTGCGCGGTCGCGTTTGCTGCGGTGCTCTTCACCGGATGGTACGTCTATGCCGACCTGACCTTGAGGCGCCAGATCGAGGAGGCCGAGCAGAAGCTTGAGGACGACCGGTGGGAAGTGATCGAGATCCGCCGGCTGCAGCGCTTCTACGAGATCGAGAGCAAGAAGATCGAGAGCGCCTACTCCGAGATGCGCAACCCCTTCCTCTTCTCCGCGTTCGTGTCGGAGCTTGGCCGAAGCCTGCCGGAGCGGATGGTCGTCGACACGATCGAGTTCGGCGACGGGAAGTTCATCATCCACGGCCGCCTCAGGGAGGCCTCGGAAAGGGCTAGCCTGCTCCTGGGGGACTACCTCGACAAGCTGCGCACCGACCCGGAGCTGGGCCCGCACTTCACCTCCATCAACGTGACAGGCCTGGACCGCTCGCTCGAGGACGAGCAGATGATGACCTACGCCATCACGATGCACCTTAAGCCCAAGCCAAAATGAACGTCGCCGACTTCATGCAATGGCTTTCCGTGGCTCGGCGCCATCCGCTGAGCGCGCTCTGCGCGGGGATCTGCCTGCTCTGCGGCCTCCTCTGCTGGTACATCTTCACCAACATGAAATGGCTCGAGCTCGAGCATAAGCAGGTCAACCAGGACACCGAGCTGGCGATCACATCGATGATCTCCGGGCCCTCCGTGAAGCAGGAGCTGGCGGCCTCCCGGGAAGTCACCCGAAGGATCGAGGACAACCTCGTCGTGGAGGACAACCTGGCCGAAAACCTCTGGTACTTCTACAAGATCGAGCAGCAGACAAAGGCCCACCTGGTCGAGCTGCGGCCGATGAACTCCATCATTTCGGACTCGAAGGCCTATTACAAGAGGGTCCCCTTCTCGATACGGCTCACCGGCACCTACGAGCAGACCGCGGCATTCCTCTATGCGATCGAGACCGGGCCCCGCCTGGCAAACATCACCTCGCTGGCCTTCAGGCGCGTGGAGCCCGAAAGCATGAACGTGCTCATGGACCTGGACGTTGAGCTCCTAGGCAAGAAATGAAGTCCCAGCGCAGCCAGCTTATCACGCTCGTCGCCCTCCTCGTCATCTGGGCGATCAGCTGGCGCATTGTCAGGATTCCCACGGCGCCGCCCTCGGTCATAAAGACGACGGCGGCCAAGGCCGCGCCGCAGGACAGCCCGCTCAAGGCCCGTTTTCATAGGGTTCGGGCGGAGATGGACGTGCTCTACCATTACCGGCTTAAGCCCTCGCCCTTTGACGCCACGGGCAATCCGTTCCGCATAACCGGGGCAATGGCAATAGCCGAGCCTGCGGAACCGGCTGGGGCCTCCAAGGATGCTTCGTCAAAGTCCACGCCCGGGCCGATTGCACAGCCAAATATGGCTCCCGAGGGCGGAGAGACCCTGCTTAAGCATGCGATTGAGGCCACGCGCATTGGCGGCGTGGTGACCATGAACAACACGACCCAGCTCACCGTGGACGGCCAGCTCCACAAGGAGGGCGAGGTCTTCACGGCGCGGGTGCACGGGCGCCTGGTGCTCATTAGGATCAAGCAGCTTACGACCAATTCCGTGACGCTTTCCCTTGATGATCCCGATGCGGGCACGGCGGAAATGAGGATCCACCTTAAGTAGGGAAAGCAATTGACAGGACCCCCGGTGGATTGCACCTTGATCCTCCCTTTGTTGCAGGGTGGAGCAGCCTGGTAGCTCGTCAGGCTCATAACCTGAAGGTCGCTGGTTCAAATCCAGCCCCTGCACCCAATTTGAAACCTCCAGAAACCTCTGGAGGTTTCTTGTTTTCATAGGGTTGCGAAAGTCTACGTGATGCAGTTTCGGAAATCAAACATCAGGCAACTTGGGGCAACTTCGTGAAAGCGGTGACGTAGTTTGGGACGTAGTCCATCCTCTCGGCGCAACTCAAGCCGGGAAATCGACGTTTTCCCATGACGGATCGCCGAGCACGAACTAACGGAAGCGGCGGCTCACCCAATTAAGGTCTGAATCGCCGAAGTGGTGCTGTCGGATTTCCTAACAGAAATCGTCTGATTTCTGAGGTCATTTAATGCGTCCAGATCTTATTCTGAGAACATTTACCGGCACAAAAATGTGCATATCAATATATTATAATCGGATCGGCCGAAGGACCCCAATCTCCGGTATGAATTCTGCTACTCCTTGCCTTTCGACCGCTTAACTCCGTCTCCGCTTACTAACCGCCAATGAAACCCCCGCTATTTGTCGCCTGCTTGGCCGTTGCGTGCTGCGGTGCGGCCATCTCCCGGGCCGATCCGATCACGGTGAACGTCAACGGTGCTTCCGGCCCTTGGGACACCTCGCTGAATCCGGCCTATGGTTACGGCGTCGCGGTCGGCGGCGAAGATAACGTCAATGCTGCCCCGGAAGTGGTTAACAGTTCGTCTGGACTGCCGCTGGCGGCGGGCGACCAATTGATCATTGTCGCGGTTTATTCGCCCGATTATGTGCCGACGGCGACTCCCTACAGCGGTGGCAGCTACGGCGCTCCCAGCCCCTTCACACCCCTCTTGGCGGGCGCCTACGGTAGTTACTGGAGCAACGCCGATGGCTTGGGCGGGTATCCCTCGAATGGCCCGGGAGCTCCCGGGTTCTATATTTCCACACCCACTTTTCTCGAAGAACTGGTCGGGGTGTTCACCAGCGACGGTGTGATCGTGGGCAGTCCGTTTGCGATCGGTAATGGTCCAGTTTCGGAAGTGATCCCCGTCGGGGCGAACGAATTGTCCCTCGGCATCAACGACGCGTGGTACAACGACAACGGCGGAGGCGTCAATGTGAGCATCACAGAAATTTCGACCGCGGTTCCCGATGGCGCGGCTACGATCCTGATGCTGGCAATTGGATTCGGAGCGATGGTTTTGCTTCGCGTGCGGCCGATGCTGAGGCGCTCCTAAGCCAGGCCAGCTGAGCTCCGGACAACTAGAGAGTTTGCAAGAAAGCCAGCAAGTCCTGCTCGGCCGCCGCCGTCAGTGCTATGTACCGGTTTCGTGCCGCGGCCGCTTCCCCGTCATGATCGCGGATGGCAGTGTCGAGCGTTGTCGCGCGACCGTCGTGCAGGAACTCCGTGCGCATCCGCACGCCCCAAAGCGGTGCTGTGCGCATTTCGGAGGTCGAACTCCCGCCCTGGGCGATCCCGTCGCCGAGTGAGCCCATGTCGTGCAACAGCAGGTCGGAATAAAGATTCACCGCCTTCGGGCTCAACGCCGGATGCAGGTTGGGACCGGTGAAGAGGGTTGGGGTAACTGACTTGAGCTTGAGTTGCCCCTCGGACTCAAGGGCAACGAGTTCGTCCTCAATTTTGAGTGCTGCGGCCGTGAGTTCCGCCAGTTTTCGCCGAAGATCAGCCGCGTGCAGACTTTGCGGTGAGGAACCTGGTCGGAAGACTCCGACGTAAAAGGGATCGCGGTCTAGGGAATGTTTTCAAACCGGTTCAGCGTTCAGCCTGGCCATCCACTCGAAAGGGTCGGTCGCGTCACTTCCTCCGGAAGACTCCGCAAATTGGCACATTCTGCAAGGCGTCTGACGCCTCCTGCTAGTCACAAGCAGCCCGGAACCGGCTAGAGTGTGCCCGTCGCGAACGGACGATCCGTGAGCGCACCTCAAAAGAATAAAAACAGGAGAAAATAAGTCATGAAAAACAACACTCATAAAGTTGCCCTGATCACGGGCGCGTCGGCGGGCATGGGAAAAGAATTCTGCTTCCGGCTGCTCAACGAAGGCTACGTCGTTTACGGCGCAGCCCGACGCATCGGCTCCATGTCGGATCTCGCTGCCGCCGGGGGGCGAGTCATGAACATGGATGTCACCGACGACGCTTCCATGATAAGTGGCGTCGAACAGATCATCCGCGCCGAAGGCCGCATCGACGTGCTGGTCAACAACGCCGGCTACGGTGCCTACGGCGCGATTGAAGACGTGCCGTTGCAGGAGGCACGCCGCCAGGTCGAGGTCAACTTGTTCGGCCTTGCCCGACTGGCGCAATTGGTGCTGCCCCATATGCGCGCGCAGCGATCCGGTCGGATCATCAATATCTCGTCCGTCGGAGGGAAAGTCTATTCCCCGCTCGGCGGCTGGTATCACGCGACCAAGCATGCCGTCGAAGGGCTGTCCGACTGCCTCCGTTTCGAGACCCGGGAATTCGGAATCAAGGTCGTCGTCATCGAGCCAGGCGGGGTGCAATCGGAGTGGGCTGGCATCGCGGCGGATTCGGCCGTGAAGTATTCGGGGCGATCGGCGTATGCGGGAATCGCCGCCGCCTGGGCGAAGCTCGCGCAGGGAATCAAAAACGCTCCGCCCTCGGTCATCTCCGATCTGGTGGTGAAAGCCGTGAAAGCCAGGAATCCGAAAACGCGCTATTCGGCCGGCACCGCCGCCAAGTTGATGTTGTTTCTTCGGGCGATGCTCTCCGACCACATGTTCGATCGGTTCCTGGGCCTCTTGGTGAAAAGCACGTCGGTCCCTGCGCACAACGCCGCGTGAGATAATAATCCGACGCTTTCGCCCAGTGCGATCGGCGTCGGTAGTGTAACGAGTCACCCATGATCTTCACCGTTCTTATTCTCGCCTCCCTCGTCGCTCTGGTCGGAACCGAAAACAGTGGCTCCGGCCAATCCGATCTCTGAGGCCATCGTCGCGATCCGGCCTTTCCTTCAATCGCCCTCCGCCTTATTCCATGCTAAGCGAAACACCATATCAGCTACGTCATTTCCGCGTGAACCCCTCCGCACAGGACAAGTTCAAAATCCCCAACGCATTCTGGATTGGACTGCAATCGGTGGGCTTAACACCCGGCGCAATCCTCCGGCACAGCCACCTCCCTATAACGATTTACGATGGGAAGAAGAATCTGGTCTCGACTGCGCAATTCTTCGCCATCTGGCGGGCGTTCGGTGAACTGAACGCCGATCCCGATGCCGCCTTGAAGTTGGTTAACCGGATCGAGGTGGAGCACTATCACCCGTCAAGTCTTGCGGCCCTGCATGCCAGGACTTTTCGCGACGCGCTTTCGCGGATGGCGCGCTACAAGCAGCTTTGCTGCGCGGAGGAAATGCGGATGGCCGAGAGCAAAACCGAATGCGTGATCGATTTCTCGTGGCCCTTCGCGAAGGAAGCAGAGCCATCTTTGTTGGTCGACGCGACGTTCGCGACCGTCACTGAACTGGGCCGGCGCGGCACTAAAGCCAAAATCAACCCTAAACGGGTCGAGTTGAAGCAGACGCCCGATCCCTCGCATAGCCATGAAGCCTATTTTCAGTGTGCGGTAAAGTATGGTGCGCGCCGGAATGCGATCATCCTGCGGACCTCCGACCTCGATCTTCCCTTCGTCACGCACAATGCCGATTTGATTGAGATGCTGGCCCCGCAACTCGATCAACAACTGGCTGGTCGCAAGGCTCAGGCCAAGATCGCCGATCAGGTGAAATGGGTTCTGAAACGGCTGCTTTCCGGCAGCCGCCCGGACGTTTTGATCGTCGCGAAGGAATTGGGCATGGGCGCGCGCACGTTACAGCGCCGTATCACCGACGAGGGCGCGAGCTACCGTCAGCTATTGAACGAAGCCCGGCAGGAACTGGTGCGGCAATACCTCAGCGATCCCGCCATTGAAATAAACGAAACGGCCTTTCTTCTCGGCTATGAAGACCCCAATTCGTTTTACCGCGCTTTCAGGACATGGGAAGGCACCACGCCGGCTCACTGGCGCTCGACCCGATTGGCAAGTCCTCAACGAAACTAGCCCACTAAACAAATGGCCAAACCGTCGCCGCCCGGACCTTGGCAAGAGTTTGTGAAGGAGAGAGGTCATATCGTAATGCCCAAGGTTACGATTGTAACCTTTGAGAGGTGGTAATCGACGTAATCCACGCCGCTTAGGCCCTAGGGCGCCCTTGACATGGTTCAAGAATGAACCACCCTTATTTTATGTCCAAAAACACCGCAATCCGTGCTGAGTTGGCCGACTTGCTTGATGTAAAGCGAACCCTTGTGAATTCGATGAGGAGCAAGCGCATTACCGTGGCGGGACTCGCCAAGCAGCTGGGCACGGGGCGCACGGCTGTACGACGGGCGCTCGACGTCAAGAACACTTCAACCACCTTCAAAACCATTCAGCGAACGGCCAGAGCACTCGGCTATACAGTGAAACTTGAAGCCCGCCCACTTACCCCCCGCGAACTGGGAAGCCTCGCGCAGAAGATGGTCGACGCCAAGACCCCCGCGGAGGGCGACCGCCTCCAAGAGGAACTGGTGAACGGGTTCTTTGGCCATGCCGAAGGTTCGGCGTAAGAACGTTCCGAGGGCTGCGATCGAGCATCTGGCGCTCAGAGTTCGTGAACGGGCCGTGCCGATCGAGGATTTGCAGAATCTCGCCAAGTGGCTCGATACCGATCCAACGGTCCCGTCGGGCCGCTGGTTCAAACGTTTTGCCAAGATCATCGTTTGCGGCGAAGACGATCTGGTGAAAACTATTTTAGAGGACAGCCACTCCGCCATCGGCTCCGAGGTTGTCCTCGATGGACGTTGTTCGGATTGCGGAGGGCCTGTTCGCCGAAATGTTGAGGCGCCGGATGGGCGGCCTTACTGGGGAAAACCTAAGATTAGTCGATCGTGGCGGCGGTAGGAGGAACGGCAGTCCGGCTTTTCTCATTGAGCGAGAACTCTGCGCGACATCCGACCGGCATGGCCAAGGAGCTTTCAATTCGACAATTCTCGGAACGCTTGGAGGCGCGGCTCAAGGAGATGTCGATTCATGAACTCCAGACATGGGTTCGCGAATCCACGAGCGACTTGCCGGCCGCGAAGCGCCAGGAATTCCTGAAAAGCCTGTCGCCGTCCGCCGACGCGCCAGCCGCCAAACCAACCAAGAGCGCGAGCTTGTTAGACGAGATTGCTGCGCTCCGGCGGAGGCTCGAGGCCGCCATGGAAGAGGACCCGGAGTGGCGATACGAGGATGACGAGGAGCCCAACTCCTTTGCGGAGCTCCTGCCGGAATTCGAGCGGCTCTTCGGCCGGGCGCGGGCGCTGTTCCGCAAGTCCGATTTCAAGGCTGCCGCCGAAGCGTACCGGGCGCTGTTCGAGCTTTCGGCCATCGACGACGAATACGGCCGAGGCATGGGACTTCCCGAAGCCCTCGATGCCGCGGAGGAACAAGCGCGCTTCCTTCGGTCGGTTGTCGAGATCAACGGTTCAGACCGAGGACGGGCGCTCCTCCAGGCCTGGGGGCACCTCGTTGACCGCCGTAAGATCGATCTGCCGGACGTTCTTGAAATCACACCCGTGGCGATTTCCGGCAGAGGCGCCCTATTGGATGAATTGATCGAACTTTTGGAGAAACAGCGCGATGACGAATGCGATGCCTGGCTTAGGCAGGCCACAAGACTCCGGTCCGGAGTGGAGGGACTGAAACGGCTTGCGCGCCGATTTGGAAGCCGGAGGCCCTATGCTTGGGTGGATTGGGTCGCTGCCGTCGCTGAATCCGGAGACTCGAAACAGATCGCCGAGGCGGCAAACGAAGCGTTGAGGTCTCTTCCGGATCGTTTGAGCCTGCGGGCACGCGTGGCTGAGCACGCTTACGCAGCCGCCCTCAAATCGAAGGATGTGGAACAAGCGGTGTCCGCGCGATGGGAAGGCTATTGCGCTGCCCCTTCGACCCGCACCCTCCTCGACCTATGGGATGCGGCTGGCGACGGTCGGTGCCGCTGGATGGCACGCGCAGCTATCGAGCCGCTTGTACGGCCTCCAGAGGCAGAGGGGAGATCCCACTTCGGCCGATTCGGCAATCCCCTGGCGGGGGCTGGCCCCGACGAATGGCCGTTTGAGAAGGATGACGGCAAACACGTCTTTGGTCAATCGACCGCCGTATTTTACAAGGAAGCCACGGCGAAACTACGGGTCACTGCTCACCTGTTGGCTGGTGATTGGGAGGGCGCCTGGAAGAGGGCAGGAGGGGAGAAGGTGCTTGGCTGGAGTTCCTGGGAGAGTTCGCAATCGCTTGTCGTCCCCGTTTTCTTTGCCCGGTTATCGGGTGCTCCCGACAGACCGTTGCCACCAGCGGTGGATGGATTGTGGAAGACGGCCATCCGCGGCCCCGATGACAGTCCGTTTGAATCGGACGACGACCAGCCCGAATCCGATGGGAGCGTAGCTGCCAGGCTGGCCCGGGCCATTGGCAATGGCATGAAGTCCTGGGCACTGGATTCGGCCACGGCCTCCGCCGTTATTCAATTGGCGATTCGGCGCGTCGACGCAATTGTCGGTGAAAAGCACCGGGGCGCGTACGAGCGCGCGGCCTATCTTACCATCGCTGCCACCGAAGTTCTGGAGCGCCAGGGGAAGGGCGAGGAATCGCTGCAACTCTTGCACTCCGTAATCGACCGCCATCGCCGAAAGTACGCCTTCACTGGCGAGGTAAGGATGGCCCAGGAGCGCTTGGCCCGGACCTGACGGCGGCTATTTCTTCTCGTCGGGTTCCCGGACCTCGAGCGCCGGGCGGCGGTGGATATCGTCCTCCGGCACGAATTCAATCCGCATGCCCCATCCGGCATAAACGGTCAGCATTCGCGAGAGGAAGCGGTTCCGGGATCATGATGGCATGACGAGTTGATTGAACCGTTGCTCAAATTCGCGCACGGCGGCGAGAATCTCAGCGAACCCAGGAACGGGGCCGAAAAACATGGGCCCGCGCATGGCGGCTAGGTCAGCCTCCCACGCCGGCAGTTGCTCGGTCGATGGAACGAGTCGGAATGTGCCGGGATGGTGCGTCGAATAGTCGACCCACGACTGGCAAAAGAAGATCTCTCTGTGCTCGGCGACACGCTTGAAGAGGTCCATGTCGGCGAGCGCTTTCTCTCCCACGCCTGCCTGCAGCAGACACCACACGTCATAATAGTGACGGGCCATGCGGAGCTTCCGTGGCTTGTTGGCTGGCCGGAAGGTCTCCTCGTGAAGCAGGCACGCTTTCTCCCAGAACGTGCGCTCGGACGCGAGCACCCGCACGGCGACGGAAGGTTCGCGTCCCAGCGCGGGAAACTGCTCCAGGACGTAGGGGGTCAGGATCTTGGCCTCTGCCGGCCAGTCATCGGAGCGCGCGCCGAGTTCGATCTTCACTCGCGGCGGGATATAACCGGCGGAGCCCGGCGGAAAGACCGACGCATAATGAAAAAGGAGGCACTGGCCATCGGCCATGTCCGGGTCGACCTCGAGTCTCCAGCCGGCGGAGCCAAGGGTTGCTGCGAGACGTTGTACCAGTGTCGGCTGGAGGGTCCCCTGCACCCAGGCGCGCGCGGCCGCCATGAGATTCTCCAAGCGGGCGCGACGTTGCTTGTTGCTCGGCGCTTGTTCCGGGGAAGCGTCGCCGGCAAAGCCAAGGGGGGCCTTGTCGATGACGATATCAATATCCTCCGAAAAGCGTTGGATCATGCGCCAGGCCTTCGAAAGAGAGGTGCCCCCCTTGAAGGTAAGGTGGTCGCCAATGCCTGGGAGCGTGAACAGTTCGCGCAGGATCCAGCAGACCCAGAAGTCCTTCTCCACACTGAAGGCCTGGAGTCCCATCGACTCGTCCACTTGTTGAAATGCGAGTCGGCGCCGCTCTGCGGGCAGTTCGAAAAACGTGTTCATGTCGTCGTTGGCGGCTTCTCGATCAGTGGACGAAGCAAATCGGCGATCCAGGCGGGGGCGTAAACGAGGTCTTTGCGCAGACCAGGGCGATCCCCTTCGGCGATATGCCGACGCAGTATTGCCCGCACGTGATCGTCGACCTGTTTTTGACCGAGGTGACGCAGAGCCTGGATGATGGTACCGCTTTTTCGGCCGGCGGTAGCCATATTGCGCGGGGTCGTGTGCTGGAGAATGATTTCGCGTTTGCCGAACTTCACCTTGCGGGCGGGGCCGTCGGTCAGGAAAACGACCCGCGACGGAACTTGTTCGGAAAGACCAAGGAGATTAGCAGCGTAGGCGCCGGAAGGTTGGAGACGTATCGCATCGCGGACGACCAAGGCGCGCGCCACGGTGTCGGCGGAAGGGGTGACCGCGCCCAGGATAGGATCATGCACCGGATAATCGTATAGCCCGCGGGTAAGTTGGCGTATGGTGCCGTCGGCTTTCAACCGGCGCAGTACGGAGTCAATGGCCGCTTCGCCTCCAAGATCGGTAAAATGTTTGGGCGTAAACACCCAGCCTCTAGCGTGGCCATAAATTCTCCTACGTACCGAGCTATCAATTGATTGCCTCTTATTATTCATGACTTTTATGACGGGAATAATTGGCATTTTTCCCGTCAAAACAAGTCTCGATTTCAATGCGTGGCCTGTACCCCCCGCCGCGGGCAATTTCGGCGATCTCCGAGTAGCGATACCGCCATGTGCCAGGCAGAATCTCGACGGGGTTAAGACGCCCGTCTCGTTTCATCCGCCAGATTGTTACGCGGCTTACCGAGAGCAGTTCCGCAGCGGATTTCTGCGGGACCAGAAGTCGCGCCGCCGCCTCCGGAGATGTAAATCCGCACTGCGTTTCGCCATTGATCAGTTGTAGGACCGTCTGGCGTTCGGCGGTCGAGAATGCGGGGTCCGTGGTGAGCATCGCGATGAGGATGGTGCGGCTTGTAGCGTTCATAGGAAGAACGCATCGGTCTGGATTCCACATTATCCTTGCAACACTGCTCTTGTGCAGTAGCGCCGCGATTCCCGTGATACCAGAAGCAACTGTTAGAAACCCCGAGCATCATGTTTTTAGCTCATATCGAAGGGTTTACGTATATAATTGCAACATGCTATAAAACAACAAGTTAAAATCAGAATTCAGGCTCATAACCTGAAGGTCGCCGGTTCAAATCCAGCCCCTGCACCCAATTTGAGGCCCTTGGACCCACTCCAAGGGCCTTTTTGTTGGGCAACTTACGGAAGTCAGGAGCCATCGAGTCGGAAAATGCAACCATGTGCAACATGGGGCAACATGGGGCAACCAAACCCGTAGTTTCCGACGTAGTATTTCGGAATCTTACGAGGGGCAGGGTCTTCCCAAGATCGCCCGCGTCGATTCCCTCGTCGCTCAGCGCTCCGAATGAATCCTCTAGCTAGCCTTCAATCGATACTTGGTGCTGCGACCACCGCCTTCGGCTGCGACGAAGACACCGATGTCGACCAGCAATTTTATATCGCGAAGGGCCGTGTCCAAGGAGCAACGGGCGAGCTTGGCGTATTTGGATGTGGAAATCTCCCGCTCGTTACGGTCGAGAAGTGCGTTCAAGACGAGACGTTGCCGGTCGTTGACCGAAACTCCGGCGTTGATCCGCTCCCACGCGGCGGACTTTTGGAGGATGCCCGCAAGGGATTCATCGGCGCGGATGAGTGCGCGGTCGAGGCACTCGAAGAACCAGATTAGCCAGCGTGTGATGTCCATGCCGCCTCTCTGTGCCCTTTCTAGGTTGTCGTAGTATTGGTTCTTCTCGGCCTCAATCTGCGTGGACATGGTGTAGAAGCGGAGCGCCGAACCGTCGGCGCGAGCCAGCGCCATATCGGCGATGGCGCGGCTAATACGGCCGTTACCGTCCTCGAAG